>JAABUK010002125.1_pt1 | contig 36339 bp, 45 predicted proteins | sample 5559141 | NCBI WGS metagenome assembly JAABUK01 (sample SAMN10711869, study PRJNA513367) | rock metagenome | isolation source: Antarctica rocks | place: Antarctica: Victoria Land, Pudding Butte nord | collected 2016-01-03
GCAGACATCTTTCAAACCTTGACCCCGTCAGCAGACATCACGATGATCCCTCGGTTAGCTTTTGTGGCAGCACTGTGCTGTCTGGCTGCCAGTCGGTTGACTGCTGTCTCAGCACAGACGACGACCGGTCAGGTGGGTTTGCGCTCCATCTTTGCAACTCAAATCCTCAACTGAAGCAACGCGCCCTTTCTGTAAACGTTGTCGCCCACGTTCTCCAAGTCCCCCACGCATCGTGTGCCCGTTCTGATGTTGAAGCTGTTTTGCAGTTGTACTACTATGAGTACCCCGAATACTCCTGCGGCTCGGTCGATGCTCAAGACCCACCCGTGACTGACACAGTGGCGGTGGTGTCGGCGGCAGACCTCAAAGCTGGCAGCTCTTGCTTCCAATGCATCACAGTCACTCCAACGAGTGGCAACGTCCCTCAGTTTACAGCTCAGCTGGTGAGTTCAGCCGACGGCATCAGTGGCACAGACCTCGGTGTGGCCATCAACTTTGACGGCGTGTACAGTGTGTCTTACACCTTCATCCCTTGTTCCTCAGCCACCAAGCTCCTTGGCTCCTCCACATCCCCCAGTGCATCCCCAACTCCAACCGCCACTGCAACAAGCAGCCCAACTACAACTGCCAGCCCTGAGAGCAGCCCCTCTCCCTCTCCCACTGCAACAGCTGGCGCTGTCAGCAGCCCAAGCCCCACAGCAACAGCTGGCGCTGTCAGCAGTCCAAGTCCCACTGCTACTCCATCTCCCTCATCTACATCTTCACCAGTGACTGCTACTACAGTGACTGCTTCCACAAGTGCCGCTGATGGCTCAGCTGCTCAAGCCACTTGCACAGGACAGGTATGACACTCTCACTGCTTCTGTGTTTGACCCTATTGAGAGTGGACTGTCTGGTTGGCCTGAGACTACGCTGCTCTTTCGCCTCATGACCTGTGCACTATATGACGTGACCACCACTTGCAAGCTTGCTGCTGCACTGCTTCCAACCTACTAGATTCTGTCAGCGTGCTTGCTGCACAAAGTTTGCAATGTGCACTGCTATGCATGATGTCTCACAGCGTCGTCCTGCTGCTACACTGTTGCTTGCCATCAACTGTCATATCTTTGTGGTTTATGTTTGGCTTGATGACAGAATTTGGTAGTAGATATAGCAGCTGACTGCTGCTCCGTCACAACTGCAGGGTACATACTACTCTGAGACAGAGTCTCCATCCACCTTCTACTGTGCTGGCAACGGCTTGAATAGTGGCTACCCTGGTCTACCAACAGTAGCCCTGAACGGTGGGGACATGACAGACGCCAGCTGTGGACAATGTGTGGTTATGCAAGGGACAGGTACACCATTTGTTCTTCAACGCTTGCCTGCAAATACACTGTATTAAAACTGCTCAGCCAATCTGTCTGGTAGGATGTGTTGCTACTGCTAAATAGCTGCATAGATGTTTGTTGACATGTGACAGCAATATTGGTCATGGCTGCAAAGCACATCTGGCATTGTGAGGGCTGTCATGACTGGCTCTCAGTCCTGCATCTCTGCTGTACTTGTGATATGTCCTTGTTGTTACCAGCAAGTGGTTGTTGCTGTCATGCACATACTAGGTCCTTTTTGTGCATGATTGCAAGTCATACATACCAAGTGTCCAGGCGATATGCTGACCAGCACATTCTCTGCTATGCAGGTATCACAGAGGCCCAGGCTGCTGCCTCGGGGGAGGGCACAACCCCCTTCCCTGCTGTGCCAACATATGCCACCATCAACAACAAATGCCCTGAGTGCTCGCACTGCGACATTGACTACTACGTTGGATACACACAGACCAAGAATGGACGGTATACCATCACATGGGACTACATTGACTGTGGCACAGCCCTGAGCCTATACAATGCACAGGTTGGTGGGTCCCGCAAATTGTTGCGATCTTCCAGTCTAATACTGGATGGTCCTCGCACGCCACTGGCGTGAGGCTGACCACTCTGGTCGTCAAGTTGAGTGTTGCAACCTGACAAATTTTGGCGCTCGCAGTCACGTGTTGTATCATTTGTTCTGCCGCCACTATTGTTCTCCATCTCAGCTCTGTTCAAGGTCTATGTATTTGATTCAGGCAACAGCCGTCTAGTCTGGGAACTTCTGATACAGTAGGATTGAGTACACCTGCATGCTGTGAACTCCACACCTATTCTGGTTTAGCTGCTTTGTAGTTCACCATGTGCTGAGTTTCTCTTTCCAATGAGCTCTTATGATCGCTCATACCAACTTGTCATTTAGTTTGACGTTTGCTATCTGGTCAAGTGCGCAAGTTCTGGCCATGGTGCTACTTCTGTGCTTTGTAGTGTTGTGCTTTCTGCTCAACTTGACTCTGTTTGTAGAGTTTTTAGAACTGCAAATTGGGAGTTGCCAATTTTCCCGCAACCGCCCCAATTTTTCAGTGTCCTTTTGAAGTAATACCCTAGTTGAACTGTACAACACGCTTTGCTGTGCTTTGCTGGTTGCCATAGCTTTCTCAAGCCCCCTTTTCTTCTGCAATTGAACAAATCCATCGTATCAGTAAAGTTGAATGACAACAGTTTTTAGTACATTGTACAGTGATTGTAATCAATCACAGTCTTCCCAATGAATAGCGATGCAGCTGCATGCATGCACACATAGGTCATGTCACAGTGTCAGAGCCAAGAGGCCAGTGCCATCGTTTCAGGGTGTGCGTTATCCATTTTTGCATCCCTATATTCATAATTGATCACAGTACATTGTAGATATAAACTGTTCTTGCATGCTTCATGCTGGCTGGTGCAACCTGTCAGTGTGCTGCATCTCATTGATTGAGAGCCTTTTCAGGACAGCCAGATCCTGAGCTCCGTTCTGAACTGAGGTGTTCAGTCTGACAGATTTCCCAACATATGCATACCGGTATCGAATGTACTTTCTTGTTCATTTGAACTGTGATGCACCAGATCTTGATGCTCAGCTGTGTGCGCATCGCAATGTGTCGTCAGTCAAGAGTTGTCATGCAAGACTGCAGCGGCTGCTCATGGGTCATCCACACTTTCGATGATTGGTGATGCCTCTCAGGCATGTAGAATGCTTCTTCTTCCGTCCAATCTTGATTACTAAACATGTCATGCCTGGTCAAATGCACCTGAGTCTTATTCCCGCATCTACGCGCGTGGTGGTCGACTTATTGACAGCAGGAAGCACGGAGAATAGCGAACTATTTACTTGCCTCGTGAGCCCGCCAGTCCCAGCATGCGCTAAGAGCCTGAGTACACACCATGTCTTTAAGTAGGGTCTGGCTGTCGGGTTGCCAGCCTCTTGCCAGAGCCTGTGCATCACCTCCGTCAAGCACTTATACATTCAAAGCTCCATTTCTGGGAGCCAAATTGCGCATTGACCAGCAGGTCCGAACTGCACCCTTTCTCAAAGACCAACGACCTGCAGGTAACCGGCCACCCTCACCGTTCTCGCGTTGACGGCCCCTTGCAACATGGCAATGCTTCTGACTGCGCAATGCTGATCTTCAGGCCTTAGTTACCAGCATTCGAACCGAATCTTGGCTTCTGCGTCTAGTTTGGTAAGCTGTAGGTTGTGGCACTCACTGGCAAGAAAGGAATTCTTTGCTGACCAACATTGTGCATATGCAAGAACTCGATGCTTATGCAGGAGGAGCAGGTCAATGACAAGAACCAAAAACATCCTGTCATTGTGTACAGTAAAACTTGGTGCCCATATTGTGCCGAGGTCGGTACCCTGCTATTTAGTTGCTGACATATCTAGGCTGGCCTTTGTAGCTGAACTGAATTTCTTGATGGGCAAAGCGCTGCAACTCATACACAGAAAGCGGGGACTAAAGTCATTCTGTTTGGTTTGCAGGTGAAAGGACTGTTCCGCAAATTGAAAGTGGACTTCACAGCAGTTGAGCTAGATGAAGTTGGTAAGCTGTGAGAGTGCTGTCTTGGTCGCCTGCTTGGTACTTACTGACTTATTTCTGTGTCTGCTAACTTGTCTGTGAGACCCTGTCAACATGCCCGTATTGCAGTGGAAGGGGAAGAGGTAATGGACGCGCTACTAGCCATTACACACAGACGCACTGTTCCTCAAGTATTTATTAAAGGGGAATTTATTGGGGGATGTGACGGTGAGCTTTGCTTACAGCCAGCATATGCTGAGCTACCTGTAGCATCTGCATGTATGCGCATACATATGAGGTCCGCAGTTGACTAATCTGCATTTCTTTGATTCATAGATACGGTGGGTGCCTACAGCAATGGGGAGCTAGCAGAGAAGTTGTCAGCAGCAGGCATTGATGCAAATTTTTGACACTAAGGCAGCGAGTCAGGCAGCGAGTAAGGCAGTCAGTAGCCCAGTTTTGAGTAAGCTTTGCAACCATGATCACCTTTCACACAGTCCAATCAAGGTCAAATCCTGCTACCAATATCGACTGTGGAAATCAAGCAGTGAGTTACGAATCTAGTGGTCAAGTTTACAGCTCATTGATCAAGCTCTTGAAGCAGGTTGTGAAACACATTGAATTTTGGTACTGGTCTCGTCTGTTTAGAGTTCACCTGCTGTACACAGCTGCCAAACTATGGCAGTGCGTCAGGCAGGCACATGCTGGTGAAGTCAGTGCGTGCTACAGTTTGCAGGCTCTGTTTGCGTAGGAATGGACGTCCGCTGCCTGCTTCAACACATAGGCGACACTCTGCATTTGCACTGATAAGGACAAGAACATTTGTCTGCTACAGTTGTACTGTGCACGGCAATGCCCCGAATTGAACAGTCTGACTCGACAGCACTCCAAATCTCACTACACACAGGCTGGCTGTTCATTTGTGTGGTTTGGAGGATCCGGTCACTGCTTAAAACGACCTGGGATTCATGCTGGAAGCAAAGCAAGACAGCCACTGCGCCTACTGAGTTACAGGCTACCAACATCATAAACATGATTTCTTGTGCTGATGATATGTGCGGTCCTGCAGGCAGACGAACAAACACCACATGGCTTCTTGTCTGCAAGAACTCTGCAGTTTGAATACTTTCATGAGTGCAGCATGTCCTATGAGCATGTCCTATGCCTGCGAAAGGTAATAGCCAGTTCTGTGCTGACGAAGTGTGATGAGTAGTTTGAAGCTGTCAAAAGATTCAGCAAGTGCTGCGAGAGACTACATTATCATCAGCATTCATACAATAGCAAGTTTGGCTGTCATGGCCTGTCTAACCTTGGCCGCTTGCATTCTAGATCTAGCTTGACGCCTCCTAGTACTCTGCTTCTGTGAGCTACTGTACAGCCAATACAAGAGTCCGACAAGGAACAAGTGCCCTATCACCAGTACCACAATCAGCTCCTTGTACGCTTCATGACCATGAATGATCTCCGGGCCATGGTGAGGCACAAAGTGGTGACTGTGTCGGTGCAAGTGTGATGCTGTTGAGGTGTGATCCCCCAGCACAGTGTCCATACAAGATAGCCGAGTCCTCAGTCAATGCTGATAGGGATGCTGTAGTATGCCAATGCCTTTTCAGCCTACTGCTTTAGTCATCTGCTTTAGTCCTGAGCTACTTTAGGACGCCGAGCAGTTGCCCCTGTGACCTGCCACAACCAGAAGATGAACACCCCCAGGTGCAACAGGACTAAAGCCACGATCAAAGAGCCGTATCCTAAGAAAGGATCGTAACCTTCTGCACTAGAACTTGGTTCCACTGCCATACGCGGGTGCTTCAGGAGTGTTTGCCACTGCCCTGCATGCGACAAGAGCATTTCGTGACCTACAGCGGGGAGTGATGCAGCGTGAGATTGACGATGAACTCGGATGTCACTAATAAGCAGCATCGTTGCTGACCTGAATGGGTGTGTACTGCCACCAACAAACTTCGCAGGTTCAAGCAGATAACCAGATCACGGTAGGTCAGACCAAAGAGGGACGCTCAAGAGCAAAAATCTCGAAAAAGCCCAGCTATGAATTCGAAAATGCTTCTGGCTGTTTTGCCTTTAGCCCACTTGCCGCTTCGATTGCGCCAGTGCACCTAGTTATGCATTGTTGCACAGTCTGTGGCAAATTGGCCTCTGACCAAATTTGTCAGCAGGGTTACAACCCTAATTCTCTCTCTATACACACACACACAATGAAGATACTTCCATGCTAGGTTAATATGTGGCGTAAACATGTGGTATAGTGCCTACTTGACAGCTGCAATGGGCTTTTGCCCTTGCAATCGTTGACATATGCATGGCAGTGGCTCACAGCCTGCAGTTACTGTGCACTACGCCATGACTGGCTTCAGAGAGCATAATGTCTGGCAGGTTATTGTTGCTTGAAGTGGTGAGTGTCAAAGTGCTAAGCGCGGCTTAACATGAAAAGCTAGCACCTGATATCCTGTTTGCCTTGTATAAGCAGCCCTGCACACAGCACATCTGCTGTCTTTTGCTGCATGACTGAAAGAGCATCCTTGAAAATTAACACTCTCAACACCACAAAGGACCTCAAAGACAAGATGACTGATAGTATGTAGGAGGACCAGCTTGCAGGTGTCCCAGGTTGTGTTATGTAAGCAGAGCACTGCTGAATATCACTGTCTGTGCGCGAAATGTCAGTACAGTTGACAGACTGTTCAGTGAAACAAACTTTAGAACACACTGAAGCCATGGGTGTACAGATGGTGGCTCATATGCAGCTTCCCATGCTATAGCAAGCCTCAACATAATGCAGCGCAGACTTGAGCGCAAAGTTCACTGGCAATGCAAAACCTTCACAAGCCTCCTTCCAATCCAGAAACCAAAGTATGTTGCTAAAAGTTCATCACAGCTTGCAAGAGAGTGTGCACTGACCTGAATAAGGACTCCAGCAACATCAGCAAAGGCAATGCCAAGGCTGTCTCCCAAGGAAGCAGCTGCCAGTGAAAACTCTCTCATCAAGGGATCCACATGGCGGGAAATCAGCGTGAAGGCATTGACGTATACTGCACCGCCTAGCAGACCTGCACAGCTCACTTGCAATCAATCAATCCAATCTACATTGTCTTCAGGACTCATTAGGGGGGTCAATAGACAATCATTGGGGAAAATGACATACACTTAGCAATGCTCACTTGGCTGCCTGTCTGTCAGATGAAACGTGAGCTGTGTGACCAAACCTGCCATGTGTCCCACAATGGATATTGAGCAGCCAATTTTGCAGACATGCATCCAAGACGCCCCCCCCTCTCAACTTGAGAAGCTGTCACAGTGTTGACATGTGAAGTTTAGACAAGCTTGTTAGTTGTAGTCAACCAGATGACAGGGTGGTAGGTTGCTTCGCATTGAACATTCTGACAGAAACAGACCTTTAAGAGAAAGAGTCTTGCATGCTGTTACTGTTACAGCAAAGCAATGATGCTGAGTAGGGCTGGGCAGTACCTGTCATCAGGCATGGTGCAAGAAGCACCCAATTGTAGATCCAATGGGAGACGGCAACTGACGTGAAGAAGAGCAACAGCAAGAGCTGCAAAGCTGGCATCAGCCAGAGCACAGGCACAGTTGCCTGCACGCAGTGTGCACGCAGTGTGCAAGCATCTGGGTCAGGACTGCTCAAGCCTGACTGGAACCACAACTCACGATGATCTATGCAGCAAATTTCCAACAGTATGGTTCCCTACAGGGATTTGCATGAACTGGTAAACAGCTTGTGGATGTTTCAAGAAGCTGAAAATTCAATCAGGTGCTCAGATCAAACAAGAATTTGAGAGACTACACTAGTTGGTGATTTTCAGAGATTTACCTGGTAGGCTAGTCCTGATGACCTTGAGACAAACACACCAAGCTGATAGCACCAGTTAGAAGCTGCATAGAAGCGATGCCGAGCTGCAGGATCAGTCACTGGGAAGCCTGCAGCAAGCAACACAAACACACTCTTTGGCTGTTTCTCCAAAAGCCGCATGTGCATGTGAAGACACTTCACATCATAACAGCACAGGCTGTTCAGGCCCATTGGAATCATGTGCACATGGCTTACCTATAGCTGTCCAAGTGCCTGTCTGCATTGCATACTCAGCAAAGTACACAGCCACAAGGGGCACCATGTATGGCCACAATTTGACTGTCTGAAACAACCGCTCTCCCCAAGCCATGTCTTCTGCCCTCTGCTGCCTGCTTGATGTTGCTATATCACCATCTGCAAATTCAAGGCAGTCACAGTAAATGGCCACTTGAGCAGAGTGGATTTGTTGCAGCAGCATACTGCTACAAGCCTGGCCTCGTCGTGCATAGAGTCAAGCTAACAAGTGGGGCAGTCAAATATGCTCAGCCAAGCACATACACAGCTTGACGAGAGTGACATCCAAGATTTTAAGTGAGAATTGTTGGGCAGCAAGACAGCTGGCGAGAATATTTACAGACAGATGCCAGACGCTACAAGCCAGGCAATACTCGGAGGCAAGCTCTGGTTCTGACACAGGACATAGTCCTTGTGCTGATTCCATGGTGTTGAGCCAGACACAATGTTTGGCTGCATCACAACCATCAGCAGCCACTGCATTGAAAGAAAAGAAAAGAAAAGACTACGCCTTTCGGCTTCAATTTATTGAGAAGCCCCAGTGTTATACTGGGCTGCCCAGGCCACTGCATTGCACATGATGCATCAGCCTAAGCTGCCAATCTCAGCTTGCGCTTGCAAGCTTGCCGGAAGATGTCGTATCGCAGAGTGATGGCAGACATACAGAGAAGCAGCAGGGCTGCATCACGGCTGGTCTGTTGACCAGAGGAGGTAACATAGAGGAGGTGGTGTACCAGCAGACATCCTGCCTCGTTCTTCATCCCCCAGCAAGGCTGCATTGCTTGGCTGCTCTGATGAAGCAGCATGATCTAGGTCCAGCCAACTGGCTCTCCTGGTCATGCCATTAGAGCCATTGGGCTGCCATGCCGGACTGTTATGGCTGCCTGCTGTCTCCTGTGACAGGCCAGGGCATCAGTGCATACACAGGAAAGCATGACAGCAGAACAAGCCTTGCCCCGGCAAGTGCTCCGCATGGCTGTACAAGGGTATGGGGTGAGATCTGGGTCTGTCCTTATGCTCTGAGCGTAGTGACATGTCAGCAAGGAACACAATGCTCATAATAAACAATTGCATAACGACCCATTGCTTGATGACAACCTGTCAAACTGAGAGTCAGCGCATGCCAAAGTGAAGCACAGCGTTGCAGTCGCGTCACAAGCATCCCTTTGCAGCAGTGAAACTCTGCAACTTGCCAGGCTGACGTCAGCATCTTTCTGCCTCCTGCCCAGCCCAGCCTCCAAGCCTAGCAAGGAAGCATCTGCAGCGTCTGAGTCAGCATCAGGCGCAGCTGTCTCCAGGGGGTGTTGTGAAGCGCTATCACCCCTGCTTGTCAGCGTGTGAAGCTGTGAAACAGCCTCCAGGTTGGGTGGTGGCAGGACCTTGTGATAGATGAACAGCCACGCCACCGAGGTGACATTTGCTAGCAGCAGCGTTGTGCGGAAGGTGAATCCAAGCCAGAGATGCAGGACAGCAACCCATGTGTAGCCAGCAACTCCTGCACTAGCACAATGCTCAGTTTCAGCAGGTTACGTCAGATGTGCAGGCTACTCCATTCTGTCTGTACAGGGTGGATTCAGCACAAAGACCACTCAGCAACATATGTGGTGCAGATGCCCAAAAGCGCAATACAGTGAGGTACTGCTCACACAATGGCTGACAAGATATATTTGTTGGCCATGATGCAGGGGTTTCTGCAGCAAAAGAGTGCACACGCATGCACTAGACAGTGACCATACTTTGATGACTCACCAGCAAAGCCTGTTCCACTTGACCACAGCGTAAGCGCTCTTCTGCTGTCATAGAGCGAGCACAGCGCTAGAGTGGAAGCCTCTCCAAGACCGCCTTGGAATGCTGCAAAGGTGACACCTAGCAGCTGCCATGACATATGCCTCCCATATGCCACTGTCAGGTATGAGCCAGTCATCATCACAGCAACAATGGTCATTCTGACATCATATGATATCAAGTGGAACCTGGAGTGACACCCCAGCAGAGCTTTTAAGCATAAGTTTGCTGTCATTCAGGGCAGAAAATAAGCAGTTAAGTCCTGGCAAGGGCATCAAAACTGCTTCGCTTGTGCTGAGTGCTAATCTATGTCATTACCAGTATGGGGCGCTGAGCTTGACCAGCAATGCCGGGAACACTGCACAAAAGTACACCAGGCCCACTGCGCCTGAGCTGATGTCATTGGCTCCAGCAATCATGATTACGTACACTGCAGAAAGAAGGGCATGTCAGCAGTGCCTTGCTGGGCTGTCCGTGCGCGCTGAAAGACCAGGCAGGGGCACCTGAGTTGTTGAGGAGCCCAAGTAACCAAAATGCCACAGTCTCTGCGCCAAACTTCATCCGCGTTCTGACGTAGTGCGGTGACTATTTTGACCATATGCATGTTCTAGACCATGCTGACACCTGCTTGCCTCAGCTTCCTTGTTCTGGTCGCGCCCTCGCTCCGACTAATGTCCCGTGATGGCGTCAAAAGTGCTGCCGATGTGTTCAAAGCATCCAACTCAAGACCAGGTCTGCCTGCGCGCACTGCGCCCACTGCGAAGGCCGTTTACCTGACGCCCTGCCATTGCCCTGCAAGCAGCTGACGATGAACCTGCAATCGCGGCACGTCAGGAGCCCTTTTGCAGCTCGTCAAGATAGCTAGCAGCTGCGTCAAGTTGCCCCTCACCAGGCAGTTGTAATGCATTCCCCTCGCCAAGCTTGAAGTCCGGAGACATGGCTGATCAGGTATATATGCTAGGTCAACAGTCGCTATCGCTTGCGGTATAGGTGCTGCCGCAACAAATGATACATAGATCTATGCAATTCTGCACGACGTTGTCCTATTCCTTCATTTGCGCGTGCTTGGCTGTGCTTGTGCAGAGTCTGTCTCGTCGTACCTTGCGCCCAGAAGCAATCCACTCGGGGTCTTGACCACGCGACTGGTTGCAACCCAGTTACCCTTCTTGTTCTGCGCTGCGTTAGGGAGCAGACGTCCGAGGGTCTGCTAGTATGCTCACCGACAGCATGGACAGCTTGCTAGATGTTACTGTCGAGGATTTGCAAGGTGCGTGCCTGAGCTACACTCAGATTTGAAAGACGATGCACCCGTTACCTGCTGTGGCCTGCAGGACTTGAACCACCGGCTCAGGTGTGGTGGCTGGAGTGCTGCACAACAATAGTGAGCAAGGTCCTCACTGCTGATCAACAACTAGGATCTGCAGCTTTGCAAGGTCTGTCATGCGCTGGCCAGTCATGATGAATTATCATCGTCTTTGGCCAAGCATGCTTGTGATTGCAGCAGCAAGCATACCATGTCTGTATGCACAGGAACAGTTTGACCTTGATGATGTTTGACTGCAGGCAAAGCAGTTGCATGCTGTGTTAGGGGCGTTGCAAGCTGCCTTCGACTTCTACATCCTAGCAAGAGGAATGTGTACGTCAATCATCATGTCAGGTACCTCTCACTCAGCTTGTTGCTGTGCCTGAAGGGCTCCAATATGCATATGCAAATTGTGACAGCCCTGACATGCTCAGCAATGCAGGGAGGCAGCTCTGCAACTGCTTCAAGCAGCTCTGGCTAGGCCAAAGTCATCACTTCTAGGTGCTGCAGAAGCCCCGACAGCAGCTGAAGCATTGCAGAAGCCACTAGCCCCAGATGGAGATCTGCATGGCTTGCTGGCAAAGCTCTTACAGCCAAAACCCGACATAGCATCAGGGCAGATACATCATAGCCAATCCTCCTTCACATCCAGCATGCAAAATTTGAGCCTGCACCAACAGGTGTTGCAAGATGCTCAGAGTCAGCATCATGCGCTACATTGGCTGATCAAGATCTGTGCGGATATTGCTTTAGGTGTCTCAAAGCTGCTGTCACCAAGTGGTGAAGAGGCATCCTCACCTAGCAACCTTATCAATGCACCAGAAGGTCGATGGGTGTTGCTTGGCAATCTGCTGGGCATTCTTGATGGGTACACCCACAGCCTTACCTTCACCATTGGGGATGTTGTGCCTGATCGTGATCTCAAGAGAGCACCAAAGATGGTCAAGGACATCTTGCTGAACTTGACAGCTGTAGCTGATGCTGTGGGACAGGCACAAAGGTGATCACACCTAGATCTGGGTGTTGAACTGCTTGTCTTCAAAACCTATAGGTGCATTCATAGCGTACTTGCACACTAGCAGTACGATGCACATCATCTGTATGGTTTGCTGTCAAATCTTCATCATTACAGTTGCATTGCTCTGTTGTACATTGAATATGGGCCTCAAAGGTGCATGTTCCATATGTGCAAAATTGACGTGACACACCACACCAGTTGTAGTTGATTGCGCAACTGCCCTTCTTATCATACAACAAGGACATGTACCGCATAAGGTTTCAGTTTCATATGTCATATGATACTCTGATGCTTTGCAATTGTTTCTGGATTACTTTTGCATTTGACAGGTAGCCCAATATATACTTCCTGCTGCAGAGCATTGTTGCAAGCTGGCCACCCATATGCACAAGATGCCGCTTCCGCACAGACACACAGAACAGAGCAAGGCAGAGTGGCGTACCACTTGATAAATATTAGCACCCACTTGTTTGCAATTCAGAAGCCTGCTTGGCATGAGGTCATTCAGTCTGAAATCATCAGGTCATTGCTCCTCGCTGGGAGCCCAGCCCACATGCCATCCCTCTCCCCAACACCTAACAGCTCAGAAACCCCATGGTGGCCACTCCAGCAAAGTACTGCCTTGCAAGGCTCACAGCATCAAATGGACAGCTCAGTTGGCGAGCCCATGGCTTTTCTCCTTACTCAGGATGGTACTGTAGACAAGCAAGCAGCTGAGTCAGCATCAGCTCACTTTGAGCCACATCTTCTTCATCAGGCTCTCTTACTTGCTACAGATGCTCAATGGGTCCCTCAAGACTTTGGTGCATGCGCATCTGACTCATCTGAATCTGGTTCAGCAGCATCAGGGCCAAGCCAGGCTGAGTCAGCTGAAGATGAAGATGCGCAGGCAGAACTAACTACGACCGGTTTTGACACAGTGCTTGCAATTGCCATCATAGCGGCTTACCATTGCTGCCCACAGCTTGCACATACAGACGCCATATCTGAACAGACTAAGCTGGACGGATCCACAAACAATGCGTCAATGAACTCAGTAAGAGACTTGAAGCATAGTTTCAAGCATGTGTCCATTTAAATTTGTTCTTGACCACATAATCGCCAACTTACTCTTTGCACAAGTCTGTTTGGATGACATCACTATACTTGTAGTGCATGCTCAATGTAGGAACTCTGATTGGCAGGCTCAAGTGCAGCCAAAGCATACATTGTGGTCATACTTCCACCATTTGGACATTTTACCCTTCTGACTCTACTTGTTGAAGCTTATTTGCTGTGTTGCAGGCACTGGATAGCAACTTGAGCATCAGTAGTGAGATAGATGACCCCTTAGGCATGCAACATCTGTTTGAAGAGCAGCCTTCTGATGACAGCAACAATGCGCTGGCCGCACGTGCACCCGCAGAGCCAGCCAATCCGTGGGCACCTGTTCTTCAGCTGTCCTTACAGTGCCTTATCAGATGGCTACAGTCAGGCAAAGAGAGCCTTGCTAGACAGCATATGAATGCCATCATGTGTCTTCTGTCACAGCAAGTGGCACCCGAGGTCAAAGCATCTTTTGATGCCCCAGTTGACTCAAGTAACAGTCAGCAACAGGTCGTCACCATTAAGGGCCCTGGTCAATTGTCTCATCTACTCAAGGAGTTGCATCAGGCGCTACTAGAAGAAGCCATGAGAGATGAAGCTGCTTGTGCATACATAGTGAGCCGTGTGTTCATGAGCCCAGCCAAGCTACACGGCAGGAACAACTACAATAGACAGGAGAGAAGCAGAGCTGACAGACTTTTGGGACTGGCTGCCACGTGCCTGATGCACAATGTGCAACAGTGTGTTGCAATGAAACAGGAGTGCACGCTGGCGATGGATTTATGGATAGACCTCATTGTTGTGGCATCCTCTGTTGGGTCCGGCTTGAAAGAGGGTGTGCTGCTGAGACAGCTTGCTCAACCCAAGTAAGTTGCACCAATTTGATGAGCTATTTGATCAAGACAATACGTTGGTGAGCACGGCAGCGTATACTGATTTGAGCTCTGGGCGCAAATTATACCTTGGTCGCATAAGTGACATGCTTGGATGCACATATAGGCATATGTGGTGCACAGCATACTTACACAATGTGTCTGCTCATGCTGAGATTTTCATGTTTTGCCTATGGTGCATGACACCTCATGGCTTGGCCAGAATGTGAGGTGTTCCTCAACTGCAGCACTGCTGCAAGCGATTGAGGATCATCTAACTCCTCGGCCACGCAATGCGGTGTCATGTGTCATTGCCTGCCAGGTGTCATGCGTCATTGCATATCGCAAGCCTGATGCCTTGTCCTTAATTCAACTTCATGTGTGTTACCATGCAGGCTTGATTTGGTCATGCTGACATCTCACACTCTTAACGCTAGACAGCGCACCAGGATTGTAAGCATGGTCCTGCAAGGCTTGCTGTCGTCTGACCCCAACCCAGGAACAAGCTTGTTGGATTGTGCTTCCATAGCTTTCATGTTGCATATATTGCAGTATGTGCTGGTGCAAGCATCTGTTCCTCCAGCAGCTTGGCTCATCAACTCAGTTGACGCATTGTTAAAGGTGAGCAAGAATTGCATTTGGTTCAATGAATGTACCAAGAATGGTTGGCAGCATGGCATATACTGCATACTTGGTAATGTTGTTGTGACATTGGCAGCTTTTTGACAGTGTTGTAGCATATGCACCGCCTATGTAATCTATTCAATATCAACATGGCATGATCCGCCACCATCTGTACCCTCTGATTACAAGATCAAGACACAGATGAAGTACCTCTAGTGTAATGATGTAATAGTCTGTGCAGGGCGAAGACGAGGTGTCAGCAGGTATCAGTATTTCTAGGGAGCCTCTCTATGTTGCATGGCTGCAGACCATGGCACCTGTCTCTGAAACCAGCCAAGCCACAGCAAGGTGTGATTCGCATCTGCTTTGTTTGTGACTGCCATGTGGTTTGATGCATACTGCTGGTGATGTAGATTTTGTGAGGTTGAGAAAACCCAATAGTGGCTATAGCTTTGCATTTGTCGCAGTATCTCGGATGATTTGCATGCTTCACGATCCTGATTTCGTTGTCCTTACTGTCACCATTTTGGGCGAGCTGGCCATCAGCTAGTCATGACTTGCAAAGCGTTTGCTGGCATGCAACAGCGAGACAGGATTAGCATGTCAGAGAGGTGAGACCCATTGTCCATGTTTTACAACTTCCATGCTTCTGCTGGCAGGGAGTCCATAGAGACGCAGCTGGCAGAAAGGTTTTCTAGCTTGTTCCCTTGTGGCTGCAACTATGCAGATCCTGTTATTGGCAGCTCAGAAGCTGCCCATCAGTTGCAAGCAGGTCTGGAGCACAAAGAATGGCAGGCAGCATACCACCAAATGGCAGATAGACATGCTAGCAAAGCCTTCCTGACAGAGATGGCATCACGCCCTCAGTCTCCTGCAGAAGCACTGGACAGAATCCATGCCATGACTGTTGCTTGTCTTGATGCCTTTCAAAGCAACAACTACAGCCAGTCACATACCCTGGAGGCGCCTTTTGCAAAGCACGCTTGCTGTACAGCTTTGCTGCAGCTCTTGTTGAGCGTCAGCTTGCCCCAAGCAGATACAGGAATGTTGCGGGCTGGACAAACAGCAGGCATCTCACAGATGTTTGCCCTCATTCAGCCACCAGCTGTCTGCAACAACCCCATGGCATGCTGGCCATATGTGAGGGCTGAAACAGCCTGTGTTGGCACAGCATCACACCCACTCACAGACCTTGCTCAGATACATGTCATGCTTCAGCAAGCATGCACATCAATGGTGTCACACACCACTGATGTCAACAAGACTGATCAGATGTTGTCTTGCGGGATCTTGGATCTAGCTCTTGTGCAAGCTTGGAATTCTCAGTGCCTCTCTGCCATTGTGGAGCAGGACCCAGAGTCTGGTATGCCTGCTGCAACAATTCAGGCTGCAGGGCTGCTTTCACCTCTAGAGGCATTACTGGGACATTTGGTGAGCATGACTGACCGTCAAACCATTCAAGTGTTGAGCCAGCAATTGAGTGATGCTGCTCAGCAAGACAAGATAGAGGACGTGAAAGCTGTGTTGCAACTGGGGCTTCCAACCAAAAAGGTAAGCAAGCCAATATACATGCTATGTTGTGCTGGAGTGTCATTTGAACGTCACAAGATACATTTTGCAACAAGTGAAGTCCACACTTTACATACGCGAGCTGATCATGTTAGTCAGGCATCACTATGCCTTGAATCTCAACAATTTGCGTGACAATAGTGACAAAATGTTTTTTTGGGATGAGTGCAAGAACAATCTGACAGGAAGACAATTGACTGATGACGCTTGTTGTGACAATGTTGATCTCAGCGTTCACTGAGCAGCTGTTCCATCTTGCAGCGATCTGACGCCCTTTTGCAAAAGCTTGCTCCTTGAAGTTTGATGAGTGCTTGGCAGTTGAGATGGTTGTGTGAGGCGCTGCATTGTGCATGCTTGGCCACGGCATTGCTCTTCTTATACGTCTGGCCTGCAAAATCACAGCTGGCCCAGCTGTGGTATTGCTGGCCACACACACGAAAGGAGCAATAAGCTGCAGTGCCCCAGCATGTGCGCTGCAGCGCCTCACGCACCCATCTCAACTGCCAAGCCCAACCCAGACTTCAAGAAGTAGGCTTATATGGAAGGCACTTGTCATGCTGCAGGACGCAAAATCTGTCCTGGCATGGCTTAGCTTGCTTACTGCATCCAAACAACAAGTTGAAGAGTGTTTCTTACATCAGGATGCAATTTGCAGGTCACTGATACCTTGGAAGCAATTCATCCTCAGCTTGGCAGCCATCTAGCTTCTCTCACATGGCAGAATGGTCCAGCCCCATGGCAAACGGCCCAAATCACAGCTCACTTCCCAGCCGCAGGCGCCTCAGAGCCAGGGTCCTCAGCAACGTCAGGCACACAAGAGACCGTGGGACCTGTCATGCATGCTGCAGTAGCCATGCAAGGCTTGCCTGTCACAGCTCAGCCAGAAAGCTCCCAAGTGCTCAGCTGCATCAGAGGCCTTGCAAGTGTCATTGGCCTGGTGTTGCACATTCTTGCTTTGCCAGGAGTCCTGGAACACGCAGCAGGTGTAGGGTGCCTGGAAGGAATTGTAGCAGCCCTCACTCGGCTGACACCTGCAATCTATGGGTATGTCACCAGAGACGCAGAGATGTTGTCAAGCCTGATCAGAAGCAGCAAACCAGGTATTGTGCAGAAGGCGGAGGAAGATCAGCAGCTCAGACAGCGAGCTGTCCTGCTGAGCTTGCTGAATGCTTGGAAGGTATGCTGCTTCAATTGCCACGCAGTGCAATGATAGATAGCAGGCAGTACCTTGCCATTGTTTGCAAAATTGCGTACAAACTGTTGCCATTGGTATGATGATCTTCTTGATGCTTGTAGATGGCAATCACATGTTAATGCTTACCAAACGTTATCAGGCAAGACTTTGTGAGTGTCAAGATGGTCTCCAAGATGAGTGCCAAGAGGTTCTCTTGGAAACCCCTTCTTTACTTGCACCCTGTGTTGCACCCTGTGTTGCACTGCTATTTTGTCCTCCTATTTTGGGATGGACTATAGCTACAAGCATCATGTCACTTCTGTCTCTGCCAGAACTCCTGCTGCTGTGCCCTGACAAGAACAACATGTTTGCAGGGTGAATGTGCTCCTTCTCAGCATGTTCTGGCAGCGTGGTTGCTGGCCTTCAAGGGACATTTCTGTAAGGCGCCCTTGACCTGCAGCCAGCTGGTGCAGGACATGTTGTCTGTCTCTTTAGAGCTGCCGTCTGAGCGCGCCACTGTTCTCCTTGACAGTCTTGCTGATGTGGCAAGCCAGCCTTCAGCAGGCAAGGAATTCACAATTCGCAAATGTGCTTGCAAGTGCACCTGCTGCTGCATTGTGCATTGCGTCACCTTGTTTGACAGCATACATAGACACCCAAGTTCACATAAACAGTAGCTGATGCTGTCTGCATGCAGCACCTGTGCTGAGCGCAGTCTCTTCCAGTTGCAAGGCCTTTGCTAGACTTTTAGCAAGCTTCAGTTCAATGCAGGTGTTGTCAACGTCATCTTTGCTGGACTGGCTGCTTCCGAATTTCCCATGGACAAATTCCTCTCCCTGCACCTGCTCAAGTTTGGTGTGGCGACACAGCAGCGTGCTGCAACTTTGAGGCTGCTGCAAGCTGTGCTTGTGCCTCAACTCAGCCCACTTGAGTCTTCATCCACAGCAGCCACAGCAACCACATTCACTCCCAAGGCTGAGACTTCTGCCAATACCGTGGTTCAGCCAACCTCTGATGACCAACAGACACAACCGTCTACTCAGCGTCCAGAAGCTCATGAGGCAGAAAGCTCAACCCCAGAGGCAGCACCGAACCAGCAGATTGTCAGCACAGAAGCAATGCAACAGTGTCAGCAGAAGCTTCTGGCAAGACTGCTGAGGGCCATACCAAATGTGCTCACATCAGCTGCCTCTGATGATGCGCTCTTGGCTGAGTGCGGTCAGCAGCTTGTTCCTCAGGCAAATGCATCACCAGCTTCAGAGGGCTCCTCACAGTCAGTATCAGAGGCAGACCTGCAGGATGATGTTGAGGCGCCACAGGAGGCAGCTCAGCAAGACTCTGAGGCTGTTGTGGTTGATGGGGATGCTATGCACGCTTTGCTGGGCCTGATTCTGCATGCAGCTGGAGACCCTGCCTTGACAGGAATGGATGCTTTGCTGGAGTTCCCTGAAGCTTTGGCTGATGCCATGTCAGACCTTCTGGCCTCACCACAGGCACTGTTTCTCATTCTTGCACCTCAGGGGACCTTTGGGCTTCAGCATACTGTCTCCTGTCGCTGCACCTCAATGCTGCTGGCATGCATGCATGGCTACTTAACCCTGCAAGGGTAACTCCTCTGAGTTACCCTTGCGAAGTTGAATGGTCATGCATGTACGCCAGCAACATTGGTGTGCAGCAAGCTGCTCAGTGTATGCAGTCAATTACAGCCTCTGCTTTTGCTGCTTGGTCAGTCCAATCAGGTCATACTCATTGATCTAGGCCTGCTATCTTGGTGGCTCACAATGTACATCCAGTCCACCTGTGAGCATTCAACACATTGGCTCAAACTGCCAAAGCAAGATGTCTAAGCTCTGTCCGGATTGCTGTTGCAGGGCACCAAAGTTGTGGCGCAGCTGTTGCCCGTGTTCCGCTTCTTGCAAGCCGCTGTGCACCACGCCAGCAGACCCCCTCCGCCCGAAGCACCACCCACCTCGCCCCCTTCCACTGCCCAACCAGCAAACAGCGCAGACCCGCTTGCCATGATACTTGCTGGCTGTGTTATCCCAGCTGCTGAAGCAAGCTCACGAGCAGGTGCAACTGCAGCTACAGCTGCAGCTGCTCCTGCAGCTGCTGGGGCAGGAGCACAGGCGGCACCAGCAGCAGCTGAGCTGCCCCCTGCAACTGCCAGCTCGGATGGCAGTGGCCTTGAAGACATGGATGAAGAAGAAGACATGGAAGAGGAAGTAGAGATTGAGGATGACGCAGGTGAGAGACGTCGTCTTTGGTACTGTTTGTGCTTGCTTGCTGTTGCTGTCTGCAGTGTTCTGAGCATTTACACAGTTATCATAAGAGTCTACATTTTCATACAGCTTCATTGCCTCTATCCATGCTTCACAATGCCTGGCATGTATACCAAAAGCAGCATTGTCTGAGCAACATTTGTGAGTTGATGCAGCTTTACTGCCTCTTCCAATGCTTTGCATTGATTTGCATATGTGCAAATGCAGCTTTGAATCATTGGCAGTGTGCAACATGCATATGCTCCAATGTGCCGCAAAGTCATCTACGTCTGCATGGGAATTGTTATGCAAGAACACTGTACACCACTTCACTCTTGGCCTTGATTGCAAGCATATTGTTACGCATCCACACTGTGAATCTCATCACTCTTGGCCTTGACAGATGAGGAGGTGGCAGCAAATCCCGGGGACCCGCAGACTGTCCTTCTGGTCCCCACTGACAATGATGGTGTGACAGAAGTGCTGCAAATGTTGGAACAAGAGCTGGCTGCCTACGAGGAGCTGGACATGGCCGCCATTGGGACCGGCAGAGGGGGCAGAGGTGGGCGTGGCAGGGGTAGGGGGCGGGGAATTAGGTCTACTCGCCTTGAGATGGAGGATCTAGTAGACTTGGCACATGAGACAGCTCTTGCCAGGTACAAAGTCTATATCATATTATTATATATTGTTTATTATATGTTGTATAATGTACATTGTTATATTGTTATTATTCGTATTGTTTATCACATTGTGTATCATCTTATGGTTGCTAAGAAGGTACTGAAGGATGTAAGCTTGGCAATCTTGTGCGTGCCTCCTCACTGATGGACATACATGTTCAGATCATGCACGTGTCCCAGTTGTAAGATCCCACGTGCTGTACGAACTGTGTTAATACCAATCTTGATTCCTTATGCAACCGATCCTGCAAATGATGCTAGGTCTGTTTTACGATCAATGACTTGCACAGGAGCTTTTGCTGAGTTCAATCTGCTTGCAACAACAACACGACAAGCAGTATCACATGATACTAAAGTCAAAGTCCTGTCAATGTGTGCAGGTCAGCAGGGGGCAGGGGCAGGGGCAGGGGCAGGAGGGGTCGTGGGCAGGGGCAGGATGCAGGAAGAGGTAGAGGAGCCTCAGCTGCAGCAGCTGCAAGCAATGCAAGGGGCGCTGCAGATGTCATGAGAGAAGATGGCACGGTCCAGTGCACGTTCAGTGGGAACGGTGATGACTTCATTGACCAGCATTGGTAAGCTTTTAGGCCTTGCCACATCTGCATGCAGCCCATGTCAACACAATGGCTGCATTGCTTGCTTGTTAGCATCATGTAACATAGGAAGCGCTTGCCAAGCACAGCCTTGGCGTGTCATCATTCATTGGTCCAAATTAACGCTACTTAACCAAACAAATGTCACGATGTGAGCTGTTCCTTGCAACCATGCAGCACTGCTTGCATACAAGTGCTATGCTGTCACGCCATTGCCACCACTTGCTGTAGGTCTTCACCACATTGCATGCTCGCTGCAGGTACTTTTGCTACACCTGTGGGTTGGTAGACAGCAAGGGCTGCTGCAGTGCATGTGCCCAGGTGTGCCATGCTGGTCATGACCTTGTCTACTCCACTCACTCCAGGTTCTTCTGTGACTGCGGTGCGGGTGTTCCCAGGTACACCACAAGCTTCACTGTTCCCATACCTAGGTTGCTTGTGTCCCGACAATGTGCCACACCTGCAGAGGTCTATCAATGTCTATTGAACATCAGAGATACCACATGTCACTCTCTGTTCACAGCTTGATGTTGCGGAGTTGAGGTCAGGCCAAGTTGTAACTTGTATTCCTGAGTCGGGTCACAGCATGCTGCTCTGCACTGCAAGAAATGCAAACAGAGCAGCAAGCTTTGCCTCTGCTCAAGTAAACAGGCATCTATTTGGCCTGACATCAACTCTGCAATGCCTGCTGGACGGTGTCTGAAAAAGATACTACATGAAAATGAATGTGTCCAGAGTCAGGATGAAGCAAAATAGATTCCTATTTCCAACCGCTGCAGCTCCAGAAATTCAACCTTATCTCATGTTATTTCAGTAAGCTTGTTCTGCGTCAACCGTGCTTTGTTCCTGGACCACCTAAACAGCATAGCTTTGATGCCCAGATTCATCAATTTTTGCACAGATGTGGTCAACACCATTCCCACAAACATCTGTTGTGACTATCTGTAGCTGTGACTTTTGACTTGGTGTGGGTTAAGGTGCCCTGCATGCAAATGTTTGAGCCCAGTGCACCCCCCTGAGATTGCCCCTCCCGCCCCAGCACAGGCAAGCAGCCCTGCAGAGGACTTCCCAGTGCTGGGCCACCCCTTCAACAGCCTGCAGGAGTGGGATCCAGCCCATGAGACCTCCCTTGAGCTGGAGCATCTCTGGCAAATCCCCCCAGGTAATGCCGTTATGTGCCATACATGATGTGTGCGACATGCCATACTTGATGTGCGCAACATGTTTGAGTCTGCAAGGGGGCTGCAAGGATTGCAATCACAAGGGGGTATCCTGAACAAGGCATGTTTGCAGGGTTGCGTCGTCCAGCTGTCATGTACGACCAAAGCTATAGGGCTTCTGCTGCGGCATGCATACTGTGACCTGAATGCTCACTAGCTTCTGTGGGCTGTACATATTCCCACATAGTGACTTGTACATATTCCTCAGGGTGCAAGCTAGACCGACGATGAGCCTCGTGTAGTCTCAACACATGTTTGTCAACCACTGATTGTAAGTGTTGCTGTTGGTGCAGCTGATGATGGTGAGGAGGTCTTCACAGCAGGACTTGTCACCTCAGCAGCCCAGGCTGTCAGGCGGCTCTGCACTGACAACCCTGACAACGGCAGGGTACGCAAACCCTTCTGGCGTCTGGTTTCACCTGTGTGTAACCTTTGATGACTTTGATGACAGCTGTCTGACTTTGGTGACTGGTCCCTTTATGGAATTCACACACTTGCTGCACACACTGCTGTACAGCTGGAATGCATGACTTGCGGGTTAAGCTTGACCCACCCTTTGTTTGGTGCCAAACCTTGTTTTCAAATCACTTCTGCCGTTGTTGAGTCAACCCTCACTCAACAAAGGCAGATAGCAATGCACGGAGAACACAGAGAATATCAAGCAAAGTGTGAGTTTTAACTGTAAGAGCATGAGTTAATGCAGCTGGATCAGCAGCGCTTGACACTGAATTCTCACACATACTATTGTCCTCAGCAGGTTGCGCTGGAGAAGTGTGCCTCAGGAATCAGCAGGATCTGCAAAGGGCTGCTGGACCAGCTGAAGGCAGATGCAAGACTGGCTGCCAAGCAGGCCCTGAGTGCAGATGGCCCGACCGAGCTCACGCCTCAGGCAAGTCCACCCCGCCCCCTCCCCCCCCCTCCCACACAACAGCATGTGATCTGCTCAATGAAAAGCTACCTGGCCGTGAACTTGCACAGCCAAACTGTCAGTACTGAACTTCTCAGCAGGGTGTTTCGAACTTGCGCCACAGCTCAATGCAGCTTGCTACATTGCAAGAGAAGGCTGCAAGGCATAGTTTGAGTACGGCATCAGCGGCAAGTAGCAATGCTGTGATCTGCTGCAACAGTGATCTGCTGCAACAGTGATCTGCTGCAACAGTAGCAATGCTGTGATCTGCTGCAACATTAGCAAGGCTGTGATATGGTGCAACAGGTAGAAGGTGTGGTGGTGGATGAGCCACAGATAGTGGTCTTCAAGGGCAGCTTCAAGCTGGCAGCTGAGCCTAGGGGAGTGGCCCGCTCTGCTGCACTGGCTGCTGCTGAAATGGTCCTGGTGAGCCCTTCGCTGCTATGTTAACTCATCATTTGACCAATTCCAGGCAGGGCAGGCATGCGCAAAGCAGCAGAGCGTGTTCTGTGGCGGCTGCCGTGCTCCTCTCTGACTCAGCTCTGAGCAGCCTGAGCCGCAATCGTGTTGGCCTCAGCTTGAGCCCGAGCTAACTGAGCTGCACCCTTATCTGACTCAGCAGTGACCTTCCGTGACTCAGCTCGGAATCGAGCAGACTCAGCTTGCCCCTAGCTGCTGTAAACATGCCTTGTTCAGGATATCCCCTTGTGACTGCAATCCTTCGAGTCCCCTTGCAGAATCAAACGTGTCTGTGTCTGAGTCTGTGGCACAATTAAGATCAGGAGTGTATTGCTGCTTGTTGCAAATACCGCACACCGCCCATTGGCGGCAAGGTGTCAGCTGCCTGGCCCTGTTGACCGGCGTTTTGCATGAAAAAGCTGTGAACGCACCCAGAAGACACACATGCCTGATGTGTTTAAACTAAAGCAGGTCGTGACACCAACCTGCTGTGGTTCATGTGATGCATGTAAGTCCTTTGAACTCCATGGCCTTGTATTGTATGTCTGCCATGAGTCAGAAAGACACTGCGCAAGTTTGTTAGCTGCACCAGCACAGAAGGTCTGCTACATGGCAATTCATCATTTTGTTCATAGAACTGCAAGTTGACACTTGACTGCAATGTGACCGCAGGGAAGGGACAGTGTTGATGCTTTGGAGGCCCAGGTGGTTTCTCGTTGCACAGCAGCTGCCTCACCAGCTTCTGGCATACTGGTGGTGGCCAGAGCCCGCCAGCTGTCCTTTGTTGACCTTGCAGCTGCTGCAACAGCTGCTCTGGCACTGTCACAAAGTAAGGTCCACTGCTTCTTGGTAGCTGCTTTGACACCTGTGTGCTGCCTTACTGCCCTACGTCAAAGCCTTGCATGCTTCATTTCAGTTGCTCCAGCGATGTGTCGTTTTGAGCTGTTGCAACTCCGCCTGAATAAGCTCTCTGTCTTTGGTCTGGTCAGTGTCAGCATGGTGCTTGGATGACGTGCCTGACTTGCAGGTTCTGCTGTGGACAGCATGGCAGTGCTGGCACGGCACAGCGCACGCTTTGATGTGCTTCAAGTTCAATTTGACGCGGTCACGGGAAAGCACCTTGCTGTAGCTGGTCTGAGAATTGTCCAGGTTAGTTTGATACATGCATACTCATGTGTCATACATGCATAATGCTACACTAGCGCAATGGCCGTTATATTTTGTCCATCTACCATGTACAGGCAAACCGAGCCATCTTACTTTTGCGCAAGGCTTACATCACGTTGTGTTTTCAAGGCTCCAGAAGAGACACCGCCTGTAGACAGCTGCATCGCTGGTGTACATCAAGAGTCCCTGACACACTGTGTACATCCTGCAGGTGTGGTCAATCTCACCTGCTGCCAAAACTCAAGACAGGCTGCCTGTCCAGCTCCCTACACCCCAAGCCATAGTAGCAGCAGCCAGTGACGTAGGCATACATCAGCTTTCAGCACCAGCAGGAGGAGGATACATGGACCTGGTGCTGGATATTGCATGGCTGCCAGGCAGCGACACCTGTTTGGCTGTGACCATGCCTTTGGCAGTGCTGGTGTTTGATCTGGCAGTGTCTGCCAGACAGCCCAGCGCGGCTGTTGTGGTGTCAAGCTCAGACCTCATTGCTTCATCTGCTGTGGGGACACATATGGTTGCTGGCCAGGTGAGCCTAATCTCATGCATGCTGACTCTTGAGACATGCAGCATGCCTCATCGTAAGGTCCATGTATATTGTAGCGTCTTCAAATGCTGAACAAAGCCAATGGCCAGATGAACATTCTCGTTAGCTTGCAATGTCACTTTGTATTGCACTGTGGTGCATGACCAAGGTTTGCTCATATGCTGTGCCTTGTATACTCAGTTTGCCCAGAGTTGAGGGGCGAGGCTTCTGCAACTGTGTCATGTGAATGCCGCCTGACAATATAATACCATAAGCTTCGTAAATGTGAATGCAGAGTGTTCGTAGCAAAGTTCCACAGTGCATGCTGTTTGTCACAATGCCCTGACATGCTTGTCTTTTACTGCAGGGGTCAACCCCTGAGCTGCAGACATGCTTGGTCATCTTGACCAGAGAAGCTAATGTGTGGTCAGCACCACTGCTGACACCCACCCAGTCTGTGCTGTCACCTGACACCACTGCTCTTCACACACAAGCAGCGCAAAAGGTGGACTTGGACAGGCTGCTGTCCACAGATTCAGGCGCAGATTCAGAGTCAGCAGCAGCTGCAGCTGCAGAGGCAGCTTCTGCCCACAGCAAGCAGCACCTGTATGGCAAGAGCTTGTGTTACTGCCCAGCATCTGGCCTGTACATTGCCTCATTAGGCCATGCACAGGATGAGGACCAGAATGTCACATGGCTGATGACTGTCACTGCTGATGGGACCAGCATCGCAAAGGTGGCTTCCGTTGATGTGGCCATACCACCAGCCTCAGAGTCAGCTGCAGGTGACTCAACATCAGCTGCAGGTGACTCAACATCAGCCTCAGCTCAGGCAGCCCTGCAACACCCTGATCCTGAGTCAGATGCTGAGCATGTAATCACTGAAGACGACGATGATGAGGATGATGATGAGCAGGGGCCAGAAGACAATGAGGAGGAGAGTGAAGCAGGCAGCAACTCTCCTGTGACCGTGCCAAGCGTGGAGAGGAGCTATATTGTGCCTCTCCTGCCTGCCAGCAGACAGGAAATGCAGAGCCCTGCACTGGTTCTTGGCGTACCCAGTCATGGCTTGCCTGGCCTGGTGGCTTCTGTTTTTGAGTCAGCCCATAGCGACGGCACAGGCTGTGCAATCGTGACTCAGATTCAGGACATGCAGGTCATGCCTATGCATCTCAGCTGTCATACATTGCAGGCTTTAGCAATGGATGTCTGCATGCACATGTGCACTATTCTGTCTGCAGTGACAACATGACATTGCAACACTGACATTACATACAATGTTGCGATGACAATAAGAGCAATTTTGTATGGAAATGTCAGTGTTGCGATGTCATGTTGTCGCTGCAGACAGGATAGTGCACGTGTGCGTGCAGACAACAGCATCTGCAAAGCAGTAGTTCCTGACTGGCTGTCACCTCATTGTACAATGTGAACACTGCACTGCGTCGTTCCCTTGCCATGTCGTGCAAGTCATCAAGGCACCCGCACCAGTATCCACGGCAAAAAGCTTTCACCCTGGACCCAGCTTGAGCTTTCAGTGCAGTACTTTGTTTGAGCGAATGCCCTAATGCTGACACGAGGTGATGCTTGCTGCAGAGTGCTGATGCTCCAGTAGTGGGCATAGCAAGCTTGCCCCTGCCGCATGCTCAGCAGGTTGCCATTGTGGCACTGGATAGCCAAGGGTACCTGCACCTGTACACTACCCCTCTGGCAGGCAGCGTGGTTGTGTGGGACCCCTCCACAGAGGCACTTGCAGAAGGGCAGCCCAGCACTGCCCCCGGGGGACCCACTGGGACCGGATCTGTTGGAAGTAGAGGAGTGGTTGGAGAAGGACAGCAGGAAGCTGCTCAGTCAGCTGCGGAATCAGGTGTGTAGCTACTGCTGACTTGCTCATGTGATGTGGCACTGGACGCAAGCTGATTAGGGATAGCCACGAAAGCCTTGGTGGGATGATTTGGCCAAGGTGTATGTCTTGTCTTACATCATGCTGCTATGCAGCTCTGATGAGAGACAAGACATACATCTTGGCCAAATCATCTTACCAGGCTGCTACATGCTTCATCATGAACATGTAGTGATGCGTGAGAGGTACAAGGCATGCCCATGAGCTTGGTGCTGGGTTGATCAGCTCTGCAGCTTTGTCTGGTGGCAGCCAGACTTGCCTGCTATAAGCAAACAGGCAGGTCTGTCTGCTATCAAGCAAAGAGGCAAAGCTGATGAACTTAACACCATGCTGCCAAGTGAGCATCATTTGCTGATGACAATGTGCCTATATGTCCGTCATTTTGCTATTCAGGCTGATATCGCATGCAAAGGTGCTAATGCTCACCCTGTGTGGGTAGGGCATCAGCTTTGAACTTGGCACACTTGTCATCAGTTCAAATGACATCAGCATTGACCGTATTCCCTCCCATGCTACAATGTTCTGGAATCATCCCAGCTTGGTGTTGCATGTTATTGCCTGGCAAACACATTGCAAACATACCACTGCGCTTGACAGCTAGGCATAGCGTTTCTGATCACGCACTGGCCAAGCCACAGGCAGGAAGATATGGTCTAAAGGAATCCTGTGTAGCTGTCAAGTCGTTCCATTTCAGTGGTACCATACCAGGTCAATGCCCATGTGTGCAAAGTTGCTTGTTGCTCAGTCCATGTCTATCAAGAGACTGGTGTTCAGCGACCCCAAGGAAACTGTTACTGATATTGATGCCTGACTGCACCAAGGTCAACTCAGCAGAGACTCGTTCCTGTACAGCTGCTCTTCCTTTGGTCTGAAGGCCATGTCATTTGACTCTGTGTGCAAGATCAACCACGAGGTTTGTCTGTGGGCTGGCAGCTGGCACTGATGCTGCAATGCTCATGCCGCTGTTCCTCATTCTGCAGTCGTCACCAGGCGCAAATGAGGGGCAGTGTCTGCTGCATTGAGGCATGTCTGACTGTCGCTGACCACGCTGCAGAAAGTCATCAAACCTTGTAGGCACAAATACTTTTTGCTGCTGGGCAGCCTGACTGTCGTCATGATTGGCAGCAATGCAACAGCAAAAGGCCAGGTTGATTGAACTAAAGCCAACAGCTCTGTTAACTTCCCCATTGTCTGAAAGTCCAGCCACAGGCAAAGTCTGCACCATAGGTGTCGAGCACCAAAATTGCCATCGCCAGCGTGCTTGACACACATGAACAGAGACAGTGTTGACACTGAGCAATGGAATCGCCGAGCGGGCTTTCAGTGCCAACACAGCAATGGCCGTCTTGTTGTGTCTGTTACGGTTACGCTGTCTCTGATACAGATACACCAAGTTTGCTAGTGCTGTGTTGGCACTGAAAGCCCGCTCGGCAATCCCATTGCTCAGTGTCACCAAACCAAGGATGGCACTGCCTTTGCAGCATCTGTTGTTTTGAAGCTCTGCGATGGAAGCTGCTCAGTCAGCCACAATCAAGATGAGCCTCTTACATGCAAAGTTACAATATCTCAAGCACGTCCAACTTAGGAAACCTGTGAACGCCTCCACGTGAGCAGCTGATCAAATGGTAGTGCTGGCAGATGGCCTTGCCAGATGCATGCCATGTGCAGCATACAAATGTTCCATGAAGCTTGCTTTTTTGCCAACTGCCTGAGCAGCTGTCCATAAGCCTTGTAATCGTAGCTGCTGCACATGCGACCTATCTTCCAACTTTGCAAACTATTTTGCCAAAGTTGAGAAGTAGGTGGTCATTGCAGCAAAACTGTCTTTCCGTGGCCACTATGTCTGAGGGAATTGCATTTTGAAATCACACTTGTGCGACAACAAGATTCTAGCTATTGCATGGTCAACACTTGCCAGGCCATGCAAAGTTGTACAGATAGAAGCCTAAAGTCCTGCTGGCAGACTCAAGCAGCAGCTAGCTGTAGACAGCAGGCAATTAATTGAGGATCTGCTGACTGCCTTGAGGCCATGAGAGATGTCAAACCTGCCTACCTACCTGGTATTGCACTGGAATTTTGATAGATTACCCGTAGATGTTGACTACACTAACAACCACTTGCACCCTTTTAAGCTAGCAGTCGTTAGCTTGCCAGCGAAGCAGCATGGACACAGACAACAAAGCGTCTCTTTAGATGAAGCAAACAATATTTTGCTATTCATCTAAGGAGACGGTTGTTTGTCTGTGTCCATGCTGCTTCGCTGGCAAGCTAATGACTGCTAGCTTCATGTCTAATGCACTGATCTCACAATTTCAAATGCAGCCAAGTTGCAGTCAAACATATTTTTGGTGATATAGATTGGCTTCAAACACAAACTTCAAGGGAAACACACATTCGTTTAACACAAAATGAAATGGTGCAATGCTTTCAGCCTGGATAAGCGACAGTGTGACACCTTTTGCAAAGGCATCACATCAAGCAGTGATTGGCAGGGGTGTCAGCTGCTCATACTCTTTCAATGTCGAGGGATTCCATGCAACTTATGACTGTGAAATTGCATCTGAGACAACAAAGCTGAGTCTGACAGGACTCTGCTGCGCTGCAGGTAGAAATTGGACAAGATTTCTGAATTTGGCGCGTAGTGGATCCGTCTCGTTCCAGGAACAGCTGGAGCAGTCAGGCTCACCTATGCATCAGAACCCAGGCAAGCCTTCTCTCATTGTACCATACAAAGCCGTACACTAACCGTGTGCCAATCATGAAGGCCTGGCCAGAACACTTGGCGGGGCATTTGCCACTCTCGCTGTTGACACATGCTGAGCACACCACTCTGCACATGCATGTCATCAACCTGTGCACAACTGGAAAGAAAGAGAGTGTTACAATGCCTTAGCCAGGTGACAAGTTTGATAATACGTGCCTGGTTCTGGTGCAGATGCCCTGAGGTCCAGGGCCTTTGAGCGGCTGCTGGCTGGCTCCTCCAGCTCCCTGGCTTCTTCCAGTCAGCCCAGCCTTGCAGCTGTGGGCCGCACCATACCCACTGGGGCAGAACCCCCATCTGCCTCTACCCCTGCACCTGATGCACCAGCTCCACCTGCTGCTGCTGCTGCTGCTGGTGGTGGTGGTGGCGGCGGTGGTGGTGGTGGTGGTGGTGGTGCGGGACCGTTCACCTTCGACTTCTTTGAGAAGACTCGTTGCATCAGTGGGGAGGTGAAGCTGTCCGGGGACCTCACCCAAACAGGTGTGGTGGCTGTGCATCATGCTCCTTAATAGCGGTTTTCACCCAGCTGTTGTAGAGTGGACTCTGTTGTAGTTTTGTGTATCATGCATTTTTTTTTCTGCTCCATGTTTGCTGAGCATGGAACACTGTACAGCAAGGAACCATGAAACAGCAAAGCGCTTTACCTATAGTAGCTACTGCTGTCAACAGATGCTTTGTCAATACTGCTTGTCCTGTCATCTGGCATCAAGCATCGCAGAAAGTGAGCATGCCAACACAGAACTGCGCATTGTGAATCGTTCCGCTCAGGGATTTTGATGCCAATGACGATTGTGTGTGTGCGTTTCTCAGGGGGCTCAGAAAGGGCATGGAGGGTGTTGGTGGCTTCAGGCACTTACTTGGAGGCGCCCAGTGCCTCTGGCATGCGCATCAACATGCGCCCTGATGACGCATCCCTTGTTGTAGTTGGTGAGCTTACATGCTACTGTCTTCATGCCAGATGCAGCTTTCAAGCTTGTTGTCTGCTGCATCAACACTGCTGACATGCTCTCAGCCTGCATGGCCTGTTTTGGCTTGCTCTGGGGTCTGGTTGAGATGTCAGGGGGTATTGGCCACAGGACCCCGTCTGTCCACAAGCAACAAGTTGTGTGTTTTGTTCAATGTTGCTTGTTGAACCCCTCACCAGTTGTAGCATTGCATCTGTGTCATGAGTGTGTCAGCCATGCCTGGTCTTGCTATCAGCTTGGATGCTAAATGCTGGCAGGTGTGAGGGTGATGGTGGGCGGCAGTGGTGGGTGGTACAGCCCCTCTGAAGTCAAGCTGGGGGGTAGGGCGCACCCTCTGCCCAGCCCTAGTGGCAAGCGATGGCATGTGGTGCGCATGACGCCTACTGAGGCGCTTGCAGCTGCTCCTGACACTCCCATGCAGGCAAGCACACACGCATAGAAAAAGAAAAGGAAAGACTACACCTTTTGGCGTCAATTTAATGAGAAGCCAAGTGTTATACTGGGCTGCCCAGGTACACATGCATACTGGAATGCTTGACTCATTGAGCATGTGCCACTCTCACTAGCATCGGCAAGGTTGTCTGCATCTCTGTCAATATTTTAGGCGATGATTGAGATGGCATTGCATCTGCAGCTGACGCATTTACTTGCTTGGCTCAAAAGCCTGCAGAGGCTGCAGGCTATATCAAAGTAGATGTGAATGCTTGGCTTCGCCAAAAGGCGTAGTCTCGTCTTGTATTTTCTTTCTTTAGTAGATGTGACGTCCCTGTCAAAGACTTCAATGAAGCTTGCTGAGATGGCAGGGATTGATTGGCAATGTACACATATTCAGCTGAGAGCGCATGGCTTTTGGTTGCTGGCCCCTCATTCCATTAAGCCGTCCTCCTGCCCTCTGTTGGCAGCAGTTGATTTTGCGGCAAGTTTGGAAGCACAAAAAACCCGTTTTAGTGTCACAACATTTGTCAAGACTTTTGTGAGTGCTGTCAGGCAAACAGAGTGGTGCGCAACATAGACAGCCATCTTTGTCATTCAACGCACTTGCAAACAATTGTTGTTTCCCTGCAGGTTGGCCCCGCCCACAACCCTGCATCCCTCCCCCGCCTGGACGGCCTGGAGGTCTATGCCAGGCCAAAGGCAGACTTAGTCAAGGAAGCAGCTGCGGTAGCTGAGGCAGAAGCTGCAGAAGCACCCAGCGGGAACCTTAGCAGTAACCTGAACCTGGCCGCTATCAGCCTGCCAGGACATCTGGTAGCGCAGAAGGCTGCGCAAACCTGCAGCAACTTTGTGCTCAGCCAAGGACTGCTGACTCTGACAAGCCTGCACCAGTTGCTAGCAGGTGAATGCTGATCACTGAATTTGCCAATGCACAGTCCTTGACAAGCTGAGCATGCCAGTACACCATGACATGTGGTTCAACCAGCTTAGGCAAATCATCTGATCTAGGCAATGGTTGCAAGCTGCTGCAGTTTGAAAATGGCTTTGCATGACTGTGCAGCAGGATGGCACACTTGCACGACAGTAGGACAACCTTTGGTGCTTGACTGCGTCTTGTTCTTCAGGGATGTTAGATGCAGAGGAGCCTGTTCCAGACACATTTCCAGCAGGCATGATCGCCACAGCTGATGCCAAAGAGCCTGTTTCAGACACAACACCAGCAGGCATGATCGCCACAGCAAGCAACGCAGGGCTTGAGGTTGCACGTGACCTGTTGCTGCAAGGCTGCCGACTGTCCTCCACACAATGGCAGCCCGGCAATGTGCTCATGTGTGCAGCCTGGACCCTCATAGCTGCCTGCTTACCCAAACAGCCCGGTGCATTGCAGCACTCCCTGCAGCAGATCGATCAGGAAAACCTGGATTTGGCATTGCATGGCTTGCAGCGCTGTGTGTCTCAAGCTCCTCCAGCACCGGCCCTATGGCCTGACACCTTCCTTTGGTGGTACTTGCTCATTGCAGCCAAGGTGTGGCATCATCATGAGCTGCACAGCCACATTGCCATGTGACAATGCCTATCCCACAGAGCTGCATTCAAATGCATGTCTGCAGCTTCCTTCTCACATTGCTAAAGCCTCTCAAGATGTGCCCATCTTAAGCGTGTCCAGCTGCAACGGTTGAAAAGAAAAGACAGGAAAAGACTACACCCTTTGGCGTCAATTTATTGAAAAGCCAAGTATTGTGCTGGGCTGCCCAGCTGCACCAGTTCCTGTTGAGCATGTACACGCAGCATGTGATTGCTACTGCCCAATATGCAAGCACTGCAGAGTGATCATACTGCTTGACATACACTGGTGGGTGTCTGATGTAGCTGGTTTATGCTGTGAGATCTGTGCATGCAGGTCTTGACCATAGCCATGCACAGGCCAGCAAGCTTGACAGCGTTCTTCAGACAGCAACAGTCCAAGCCTCAGTCAGAAGCTGATGCAAGCCCGCCTATGCATGAGATGGCAGGGCTTCTTGTACAAGCCCTGCCCTGGGTGCTGCACAGTCTGGGGGCCCACACCAGCAACCCCCACTTCCCCCCATCCTTTCTGCGCTGGCTGGTGCAGGCCTGTGTAGCAGCTGTCATCAGCTGTGCTGAGGCTACTGTAGGTATGACTACGCCCTCAGACTTGATTTTTCTCCAGTGCATCGACGGTGTTCTGGTCATTCACATGGTAGGTGACGCCTATGCCAGCCCTGACTTGTGTCACAGTGAGTGTGTGAGCCTTGTGTGCATGGCGTAGGGACAGTTGGTGAAGACAGTGCAGGGGCTGCAAGTCCTGAAGGCATGTGTGCAGTATCAGCCATGGCAGCAGATCTGGTTCTGTGGCCAATGAAGGAAGTGAGGGAGGCAGCCGCCGCTGAACTGAACCAGGCACTGCTCACAAGGTTGAACTCCACCCTGCTACCATCCTACTATCATGCACTGATTCATACCATGAGTCCTTGTCTTGCCACCAGTGTCCTCTGCAGGCACAGCTCTCCCATGCAACATGAACGCATTCACAATGACTACGCATGTTTACTTTCTGCTCTGTCACCTGACTGATGCATAGTAGGGAATTGCAATGAACAGGACACAGATGGCGATATGTATTGCGGCTGATCTGATGATGAGTTTAACCCAGCTGCAATACTATCTCACGTGCTTGTTTGTTTCCATCAAGCTACCAGCATGCTGCCTGACCCATGGCATCCTCACACATATGTGCTATGCAGCAATAAGTCATCTCAAGAGCCTTCAGGCAGTGTGCAGCCTGCCACAGCACAGCCTTCCATCCAGCTGCATGCCACTCCTGCTGCCGCTGCTGCCCTAGCTACAAGCTTGGCAGGCCTTGTCAAGGGTCACTCCTGGCCTGGCTACCAGCTGCTCGGCCAGCTCGCTCTGGCAGACATACAAGATGGCAATGAGCGTGTCACCGGCATAGCACAGCATTTGATGAGCTGCACCCTGAAGGTGGGATGCCTTGCATGCCAAGCATTGGCATAAGAGTTTATTGATGCTTCTGCCATGTACCTTACACATGCCAGACAGCAGGATGTGTCTGTGCAAAGCACAATGCCTTGCAATGCAATGTGCTTCTCACGCCTGTTTTGGTCTCTTGCAAGGCTTATTGCATATCAGGCGTGTCTCAAACAGCAATGATGCATGCTGCTGACGGTGTGTCCTGTCGTATCAACCAGATCTTGTGCTGAAGTACTGTTGGTGGCTGCAGGCACTGCTGGATGCGACAGCAGGGGACAGCTCTGCAGCGTCAAACCCCGCACAGACCATGCAGCTGTTGTTGCTGGCTCAAATCTGCAGTGCATGTGAAGACAGCACAGAGTCAGCACCCCCAACAGGAGACTCTGTGGCTCCCAAGGTTGACGCTGAAAACGTTGAAGTCCTGATGGCAATCCTGAGGTCTGCGGATCAGCTGCCTGAGCTGCTGCTTGGCTTAGTCAAGAGCTGCATACAGCAGCTGCAGGAAGAGGGCAGCAGAGAAAAGACAGGGCAGTTGGCAGAAGCCCTGCCTGGTGCAGCCCCAGGCTGTGGGGAGCTACTCAAGTCCAAAACATCCTCCTACAAAGTTTCCTGGTAAGCAGATCTACGTACGCAACTTCCGTGAATTTTCAGTGACATGGATGGTGCTTGTCACTAATGCTGTTTAGCAGTGAGAGGCATGGAGCATATTTGGCAAGCCTATTGCAGTGTACTATGAACAGGTACTGTAAGTATGTAATGCAGTGCAACATGCGCGGATGATCAGTGAGTGTGGTTACAACAGCGTCGCATACAGTATTGACAACGTATTGCTGCAGGAATGCGTATCAGAAGAAGCAGGGTTCCTTCCTAGGCAATGGCAATGCCCTTGCTGAGTCAGAGGCATGTGTTGTCATAGCAGAAGCTTGCTTATGCTTGGCAGCTGCTGCAGGGCCTCAATTAGGTAAACTGCAATCCACTGATTTGACACAAGGTGAACACTGTGCAATTCATGTCTCTTGCCTCAAACATCTTTCTGAATTGGTTGACTGCTTCCACAAGGCGCATGCAGGCCAAGATAGCTTGCTGAGCTACTCTCTCGTTCTGCATGATGACATTTAGTTCTCAGTCACTCTTGTTGTGGTGTCTTGCATGTCATTTAGCAACTGAAGCTGGCCATCCCATTTGATGTGCTACAGGTTGGCAGTTGAGCAGCAGAATGTCATGCCAACAGGATTGTCATGCTTTGTAGCTGAAAAGACTGATGGGGCAGTGTGGAAGGAGCTGTTGGGCCAGGCGCAGCAATGCGAGCAGCTGAGCAAAGGCCGCAAATCCATGCGCAAGCTGATGCTTCAGCTGTACGGTGGTCATTCAGCCTACCATGATGCCAAGGCACACACAAGACTCACTCATGCACACAAGGTTTGTTGCCATTTGGGATATGATCAGCAGTCACTGCGCTACGTGTTTGCTTTCAGCTTCATCGGCAGCTTTTTTATACACGATGATGACTTCATAATGCCTCCAGCACCTACAGACTGTACTACAGACAGATGATGTGTGTAGTAACGCAGTTCAAATGATACGTCAGCGAAGCTTCAACGCCTGCTGTGTCCTTTTCATAAGCATGCAGATTTGCAGTCGCATGCTATGCAAGTATCTGAATGCCAGCCACTTGCATGTCATTGCCTTTTCTGAGGAGACAAAGCTGCTTTATTCTGTGGCCAATAATGGTGTGTTGATGCTTCAGGCTCTGCAAGCAGCTGCAGCATCTCACAGTGCTGATCCCACTGACCACAGCGCAGCACAGCACTTGGTGGCTTGCCTGGGGAAGGCAAAAGATGCAGCTGAAACGCGACCAAAGGTGTGGCTGAGTCTGGTGGAATCTCAAGAGGGAGTGCTGCAGGCCCTAGTGGCAGGGCTGCTGAGCTGGCAGATGCCCTCGGCACTGGAAAGAGCCCTTCAGCTGGTCATGCTGCTGCTGCCAGCACCAGAGATACCCAAGGATGG
>JAABUK010002126.1_pt1 | contig 36311 bp, 21 predicted proteins | sample 5559141 | NCBI WGS metagenome assembly JAABUK01 (sample SAMN10711869, study PRJNA513367) | rock metagenome | isolation source: Antarctica rocks | place: Antarctica: Victoria Land, Pudding Butte nord | collected 2016-01-03
GGCTTTTCGTCGTCGGAGGAAGATGCGGAAGAGGCGGAGGATGAGGAGAGGGCGGGGGAGGATGCTTGTGCGCGGCTCTGGGAGGGGGTGTAGGCTGCGGGTGCGGAATGCACGTTGCGGCGGTGGTGTTGGGTGGGGTCCTGGTGGGTGGAGGTTGGGTGGCTTTGGCGTTTGGTGGAGGCTGAGGAGGACGAGGTTGAGAGGGTGGAGGAAGAGTGAGTCGAGCTCGTGAGCGACATTCTGCTATGGCTTGAGGATATTGAGGATAAAAATATGGATCTTGCTAGTAATGATGCTGTAATGAGTGTGCTCTTTCGATGATATCGTTGGATATGATATTGATTTTGACGAGAATGGTGAAAGGAATACTGGATGATGGTGAAAGTAATTCGGCTAGTATGCTAAGTAGGCAACAGTGTAAGCGCCATCGTAGGCTGTGATGTGACATTGAGGCGGAACGCCAACCTCTAGGTGTAGTGATGCCAGCTCACTCGAAGACAGATACCGAAGGAAATTGAGCTGAAGAGCGGGTCTCGGTCCAAAAGAATGCTTGAACTTTCAGCGCTTTGAGATTGGTGGTAAGCTGAGAAGCGGCTCGAATCAATGATAGGTATGGATGCTGGAGGCCAAAATAAAATGGAATGTTGGAAAAGAAAGAAGTTGAAGGTGGATACAAACAACGAGATGTTCAAGGTAGATGTAAATAAAAGAGGATGCTGAAGGAGGATGATACTGAGAATGGAGGTTGTTGAAGAAAAGAAGAAGTGGGATAAGGTATAAATAGGTGTTGTGCAAATGAGATGAGTGAAGTGAAGATATGCTTGATGACCAGACCTATATCGAGAACCTCAAGGTCAAGTCCTCCCAGTCGCGTTGGTTGATAGACTGTCTAAAATCTTGACTGTTGCTGTATGATGAAAGAGATGTTTGGTGAGAAAAGGAGAAATAGGGAGTAGATCTTTGCGGCATTGGCGACATTGAGCCAATCGGTGTAGGCCATCAATAACAATTCCATGCAGCGAGAAGCTATGTGAATCGAGACTTGATGCTAATAACCAAGAATGTTGTAAGAGATGAGGTTCAGGTTGATATCCGCTCGCTCTACGGCAGGAAGAGCGCTCCTCCGAAAGAGGCACCCTCCATCGCGGCGTTCCACAAAGTCCACGTTTGTCGGATGAACGTAGAAGTACAAAAGCCAATTACATGGCCAAAGTGTCTCGTCTTCAGATTCTTCCTTGGGAGTATCGCTGCATTCATTGGGCATATCTGCTCCCCTGCTGCCCACTTAATTGTTCCGCAGATATATCGCGTGCGTTTCCAGGTCTTTCTAACGGGTCCTCTCGTGCCGCCTGTTTCCAGTAGGACATTGTGCTTGACGAAACGGCTCCAGAAGCAGGCGGTTTGGCTGCCAATGGGCTTGGGACAGATCCCTGCTGTACTCGTTCACTTTCATGCGCACCAAATGTATCGCCCACAGGTTGCCGTCTGTGTGGGGAGTTAGGACCGCCGATAGCCCTACCAGCGGGTGACGACTTCTGAAATTGCTTCTCTTTCAGACGTTCTTCGGTCTCGCGAAGCCGAGCCTCGAGAGCTTCAAGCTCGGCGCTTTGGGACGATACCGCTTGCTTTCTGCACCTTGCTCAGCCAATTCTGTACCAACGATTGAATGCAATGCGTACTTCTGCTCGACTGACTGCACCAGACCCTCTAGGTTGTTGTCCATGGCAAAAGCATCGTTCAGTGAAGCGGAGAAATTACGGGCAATCGTACTGCTTCTCGATCAGCTGCTATCCCTATACAGCGTTAGGGTCTCTCACGACTGCGGTCGCCCGCTCGGCTTCCAGTCTCCATTGTCGTTCGACATGATTTGGTATGGCAAAGTTGGAAATGCGGGAGGAATGTGGAGCCTGTGAAATAGGTGTAGTCACAGCAAGGTCATGACACCAAAACACCTATTGTGCTTACTCTCCGGTTGGCAATCGAAGCCAAGTGGTCCAGGTACAGTCCGAGATTATTCACTATTGATGACACTTTTCGGGAAGGCACCCCTGCAACCGTTGAACAGCGGGGAGCCTCGGAGCTGTTCACTTCCACTACCTGGCGATGAACCGTGGGATGACTAAGCGCTTGGCACTCTAGACCTTGTCCCAAGAGACGCTGCTGGGCGTGCTGGGTTAGAGAGCTTCAACGGCATACAGTTCCAGATCGTTCAAGCGGCCCGGTTCCCTCGTGGAAGTGGCCTGCGATGGCACCTGACCTACATCTACATACTTCTTTAGAAAGTCTTCTACTCTTTCAGACTCTACAACAGTCGGAGGAAAAGCCGCCCTCTTTCGGCAAGATCTCGGACACCTTGAAAACCAATGAACTTCTCAGAGAAAGCGATCTATTCGTGGAGGACCGACTGAATCCCGATTCACTAGAACGGAATTACTTGCGCCTTCTGAAGGAAGAAGTCAAGTTAGTGACTCAACGCGGCAATGATGTACGGAATGGTGGTGAAAGTCCTCCGAAGCGAAAGCGCTCAAGCCCACTGTTAGAGTCCATAGAGGAAGGTCTACAGTACGCGCACTTGCTGCCTCAGCTCACCAATCGCCTTTACTTTCGCTATCGAGACGAAGCCATCAAGTCTATCCAGGATGAGGAGCACAAGTATCGATCTTTGCAGGCCGAGATCCAAGAAATAGAACGTGATGAAAAGGACGCAAGACTACAATTGGACAATGTGTCAAAGCGAGACTCTCGAGGCGTGTCCTCGATACAAACACTATTACGGCATGATGATGAGAATGAGAGGGTACATGCAGGAATTCAGTCGGCGCCAACGACATCTCGGGACCAACAGAATGGGCTCGACGTCGGAGCTCATGCAGGCACATCTCAGTCATTGCCGAATAGACCTTTACATGATTCACATATATCACACTCTGGACAGCATCTAGGAGCTCAGACACAGCTTCAGCCTCCTGGATCAGGAGATACGAACGTGCCTTTTCTTCCACCTCTGCAGCATGTCAATCGTGGATTTTCCGTGGGATCACCCAGCTCTGACATACATCGACGATTACCTCCTCCCCACCAGGTACCGACTCACCCACCACCCTCTCCAAGCCCTCGCTCCGCCCAGAACTCCCTGCTATCTGAACGTGCATCTGCCTCTCCAATCATACTCCCTCCTCCGCCAGGCATGCTGGGCTCCTCGGGTTCTTCTACGGGTCCACTAGATGCGCTTGCCGATATGGCTGGTCAACAATATAGAGTCAGCCCATCTATGTCGTCGCCGAGGCCAGTACAGCACCCAGGACCACAACAGCATCCTCACCAACCCACACAGGGCCGATATTACATACCAAGACCATATCCACATACTGAAAATCAACCTTCGTATCAAGTCCCATACTCCCCCTATGGTCAAGGCCCATTATCACAGGCAAACTACCAATACCAGGGAGCCATGCCACCATATCAGAGCTCTGTGGGTGCCCCGGCTCACGGCTCGACGTACAGTAATGTGCCACCGTATCAAGCCCCAATGCCCCCTTATACACAGCATCCAGGGTATAGTCATGCCTCAGGATATTATCAACAACCACCAGTCCAATCTCCCTACTCCCGAGGGCCAATCCCTCGGTTCCAGCATCAGCACACCCCAATGTCCAGTACGTCAGGTAGACAACGGCCGTCAAAGCCAACTCTAATCACAACTTCAGCCTCGTCTACTCGGTGGAAGAACGTCGATGTCCCAACTTCCATTCGGCAGCCATCGCCGCGTAGCCCTAGTCCAGGAGCCGTAAGTCCAATAAGTGAAAAGGCCCTTACCCCCTTGCCAGGGTCCCCGCAGCTCCGTACAAGAAAAAACCGAAGCCAGCAGATGCAGGGCGTCCCTAATGATTCTCTAAGCGGAGCCGTCCGAAGCAAAGCGCCTCGAGGACGAGGGACCGCCAGAAGATACCGAGGAGGTCGAACAGCCAGCGCAGAATCTTCTGCCCATGCAGGCTCCACTCAAACGCGAACTCGGAGTCAATCTGCTGTCTCCCAAGCCGATGAGCTTTCAATAGGTCAGCCTGCTTCGAGCCGCAGAATCAAACCCGAGCCTTCTGGAACATCAGGCCACGAGGATGATAGATCCATACCCTCCCCAATGGCTGATGAAAGCGGTCGAAAATCCAACAGGCAGCGTCGAGGAAACGTCGACAAACCTCTACTTGCTGAAGGCCATCACGCAAACAGCAAGCGTAAAAGAGAGGATTCGGCTATCCTTCTGCCACCCTCGCCAGCTTCCACTCAGCTTTCGAGACCAGGCTACGTGCTCGGTACCCGTAACCTCCTTCGCACCTCCACTAATCTCATAAATGACATTCTTGCTCACAAAGTCGGCAACATGTTCTCTAAACCTCTTACCGATCGCGAAGCTCCTGGGTACAAGGAGCTTGTATATCGGCCTCAGGACATAAAGTCCATCAAAGCTGGCATCACCGCTGGTAGTAAGGCTTTAGTAAAGGCGGCCGAAAATATGGGTGAAGACGGAAGTTCCTCTAATGTGTGGGTTCCCGAAACGCCTGATGTAATACCACCAAAGGGCATCGTGAACTCGGCGCAGCTTGAAAGAGAGTTGATGCGCATGTTTGCCAACGCAGTCATGTTCAACCCGGATGTTCCGACCAAGCGAAGCTTTGGTCCAGCCTTCCGGACTCGCCAGCGCACCATGGAAAGAGGCGCAGTCTATTCTGACGACGAAGATCAAGGTGAGGATGAGGTGATCAAGGGAAAGCAGGATGTCAGTGTTGTGAAAGACACGCGAGACATGTTTGAAGTTGTAGAGAAGAAAGTAGCTGAATGGAGGAGTGCAGAGAGGGCGGCAGAAGAAGGAGGTACTTCGAAGACAGCTACAGGACGACTACGGGGTGGAGGTAGTGAGGAGGCGGACGAGTTGGCTGGGAACGGGAATGGCGAGGATGTTATTGGGAGCGTGGAACAGGAACTCACTCCTGAACCGAAGTCGAAGCGGAGAAAGCGGTAATGGGATCATCAACAGGGTGCGAATTTTGCTAGTGTGTTTATAAATCCATAAGGTCGGACGTCTTCAAAGTTTTCTCACGTATTGCCTTCAGTGCCTGGCACATTCTCACAAACTAAGGGAAACTGGTGTCCTGGTAGTCCCGCAGCCCTTCCATGTTGCTCCGGAACACCAGCTGCTCAGACCCGTCATCCGGGATCACCACGCACTCCCGTGGGATCTAGTACAGTTCTCCCAAATCCTATACCACGCAGGCTAAGATTACTAATCCTGGTGGCGTTGTCTTGCAGAGCTTTTTGCGTGAGCCTGCCGACACTGTGCGCAGGTCGCGGACATCAAGGACTAATACCGTATATATTAACAAGTCTCTCGATATAGCGTGAAGAAAGAAAATGTTCGATCCACTAGCGATCCAGGCCTTGACAGGCCACTTCACCTAACTGTAAGTGGTTCTAAGTAGTAGAGGGGTTCACACTCTCATAGTTCATAAATCTGTATAGTCCAGTCCAATCTGACTAGTTACTAACTTACAAAGATTTTGACAGAGAAATGCATGTGAGTTTTGGTGGGGTTCTCTACAATATTATCTAGATTAGTGTCCGGATTTACTGTCAACGACGTGCTTACCTATCGAATAATTGATCCTTAATATTCATGTAATTGTGTTAACCCTACTCCTATTATAGCATGTTTTATTACATCGATCGAGGTAAGTCTATCGCAAAATTTGTTATACATGTGATTATATGTCCGCGGTCATTGATGCATGATCTCCTGTATAACGTAGTGAGAAGAAAGTTCTTCATCAAGAGCGACGAACACTTACACTCGCGAATTTGCTCTTGGCCCGAATCTTAGGACCGAAAAAGACTAGTACCCACGGCACAATTGTCAAAAGGAAACTCTGCTTATAATGTCAGCCATAGGGCATCATTCTGCTAGGCATCGACATCATGACTCACTATTCCTCCTAAAAAGCTTGAGGCCCCTGAGAACGTCATTCGTCTAAACATCGCGTCTGCTATGAGCGGAAAGACTCCTGCAAGCATATTGCGGCCTGATTAATATCAGCTTTGAAATTAGCCGGCTTGGGTCTAAAGGAGCGCAACGTACAAAAAGACTGTGCGGCTAAAGCAGAGCTGGCGAAGCGGTGATATGTGTCTGCTAAATAATTGAAGACCGCAAGATAGATGGAAAACAGGCCCATCGTTGCACACCCAATTGCCATTGTAGGCACGATCCAGTGTACGGACGGTGCCAAGGTCCATGCGAACCAGAAAAGTCCAATTGGCAAAAGAGCGCTCTGCACACAGCTAAAGTAGAGCCGTCCTTCAGGCGTCGAGGACATCTTGTTGTAATGACGAGCTACTTTCTCCTGGAGCACGCTAATGACTGTAGCTATGAGGGAGCCAAGGGACATTGCTAATATGAATGTAAGCACAAGATGAAGCGTTTTCCGCTAGATCTTACCTGCGAAGACTGCGCCGTTCTGTTGGAGATTGAAATTGTGATTCGCCGTAAAGACTAGTGGCACAATACTAAACGTAAGATATAGAATGGCCCAACTAAATGCAGCCCAGAGCGAAAAAAAAAACACGACGGGTTCTGTGAACAAGAGATCTGCATCAGGCACATTAGAAAGCGACCGTTGACTGTACGAAGAAGAAAAGGGTAGTACTCACGGAACGGCCGATATAAACTAATACCAACCATCTTCGCTGCCGTCTCTCGTTCTTCATCAGATTTGACCTTCCACCTGATTCTTTGACTCTCACGCTCGGAGCCGTTTTCGTCAAGTGACATTTCAAACCCTACCAGTCCAAACTTCTCTCTAGCCTTATACCACCTGTTCAAAATCACAGCTTTCCGGCTAAGTATAACACTGCCTCTAGTTTCTTGAAAGAAGGTGATCACCGCCAGTATACAAGCCCCACAAGTAATAACTTGCACCCAAAAGACCCACCTCCAGTCAAGATTCTGTGCCACAAACCCAGAAATAAGCGGACCAAGCCCGGTCCCAAATAGCGCCGACCCAGAAAAGAGAGCCATCGGGGTGTTCCTGTCTTCCTTGTGATAGATATCACTGATCACCCCCCCAATAGTCGAGCTGAAAGTTGAGCCGCCGACCGCCACAAAGAACCGGGCCACGAGTAGCCCCGGGAACGACCGTGTGACTGCGCAAGACAGCTGAGAGACGCAGAACAGAATGCCGGTGGCGACGAAGAGTGGCTTGCGGCCATTGAGCTCCGAGAACGGGGCCAGAACCATGGGAGCGATTCCAAAGCCGATCGTGAACGTGGTGATGCCGAGATAGGCAACCGTTTGACTGACACCCCATTGCGTGCTGATTTGGTCCGATGCGGCGTCGTAGGAGTCGGCCGCGTAGCAAACGAACATGGAAGTAATACAGGAGAGGGATATGATGGTGTTCTTGCGGGACGCAGGCCAGGTGAATGGAGAGACGTAGTGGGTGAGGTCTGGAAGTTCTGGCGCTGGTAATCCATCTGGCCTCGTAGAAGAGAGCTGGCTCGCCAGTGGTAGGGTGGTCTCGAAGGTTAGGTAATGGTAGGTAATAGGCTCTTGGGTGCCGTCAACTTTTGCTTCAGGTTGTTTGTCTAGTTGGGGTTCCACGGCTGTGGTTGTTAGTGCAGATCCGGTTCTGCAATTTTCATCTCCCTTGAGGAACCCTTGAGGCTTGTGTATGAACATTCTTGCAAGTTTTTTCGGGTGTTCAGTCGCCTATCCGTCTTGCCACGAAACATCAACGAATGGAAGTCTCTTATCTAGCACTCAGATGGTCTCGTATCACCGAGTAGAAAGGGGATCAAATAACGAAGGCTGTAGAGAATTTGCATAGAGGGGGGCAACTAGAGACATACCTCACTTCAAGGCGCTTGGGTCAGCACTAGACTAAAAAGAGATATTCAAAACATATAAGGCTACCTCCAAGCCATAGAGAACCCCTCATTTTGATGGGGTTGAATCCCTAAATGGTTGGATTGTTATTTCACCCGCGAGGCTATCTTCCTCATGGACTTGGGGCTGACAGATGGACAGCGTCAATAGACTACGGAGTGGATCGATAGAAAGTCCGGATGCCTCAAAATTATCACTTTCTCAAGCCGAAGATTTAAGGCAGGTAGAGATGATCGGCTAGCCTTTGACTACTGGAGCACTAACCTAGCGTCCGCAGACGGAAAAAGCCGCCTGGCTAGCTCCGACCCGTGGCTCCCGGAGCTCCCAAAATGACAACTGTTTCAGGCAACAGCACCCGCTAATTGGCCTCCGGGGCCGATGCGTCCTCGGGCGCCTTAGAAGTACCACTACACAGTACACCGCGTACCGGGCCTTAGCGGGATCTATCGGCCAGCTCTAGGGCATCCCAGGCACCCGCGCACTGGCCCCAACAGCGGCCCTCTAGTGTCCTACACTAGCATGTACGCCAGGCAGTAACATAGATCAAACGCATATTATCAGGCTTGTCACTTTTCGCAGTACTTTTCCCAGTACTTAAAGCAGGCACCCGAGAGGTTTAGCAAATCTACTCAGAATGAGGGTGGTGAGGCGCCGAAAACCATGGTGGATAGTCATCGTTGCCATACCGATCTTTTGTATATGGTGGCCAATTGGTGCGGGCATTGAAAAAAGCCGCGATATCAAACGTGGAATAACTGAGAGGACAAAGCAAAAAGCTGCGGGTCCCAAACCATTGCCTCGCAACCGTCCCCGAGCTCTATCGATCGCTAAGGAGGAAGAGGGGTGGTCGACATTGATTGGAAGAGCCGGCATGTTCGGTAGACTACCATACGAGATTCGTCAAATGATCTACACATATGTGCTGGGCCATTATGTTATCGCCCTAAACCAATCACCTGGCCAACGCAAAATTGGACATTGGCTATACAGATATGATCAAGAGGACGATCCTTCGCCTCTATTCATGGAATTCCTTTACCAGAATCCTCTTTCTTTCAACAAGCTCTCGCTACTGAAAACATGTCGAATTATATACATTGAGAGCGTCCGCGCTCTATATGCAACCAATACTTTTGGCTTCTTCAATACTCAATCGTTCACATACTCCTGCTTCTCCCGCACCGTACTTCCCCAACGGCTAGCCTGCATCACATCAATACATCTGAGTCTCAGCTCGTGTTCTTTCCGTCTTGACGCTTGGCAGATGAGCCATACTTGTCCCACCATATATCATCGAAAAATACTTGAAACGTGGCCATTCCTGTGGATGACCAAGTTATATAAAGTCAATCGTACGCTGAGAACGAAGTTCCTGAGCAGCTTATGAAGTCAAGTCGCATCAAGCGTCTACTCTGCAAACTCGAACCCATTCCATTCTCCCTCTCGGAGCTCATTCGGCCTCGTGTCTCTCTCGAAAGAATTGGAGATGTGATTTTGTTGACATCTACATCGCATCTGGCGAGCGTACTTCCGATGGCTAAGCCTTCGATGTCTCGACATAGTCCGAAGACTCTGATTCTTGGAGATGGTCACGAGACATCCTCGACAGTCTTCGAAGCCTGGGCGGTGTTGAGGTCTCCATGCTTTCAACATTGCATTGTGATTCCGAAGAACCAGCATGCTCGTTACACTCTTTCTGCACCCTGCTTGCGGGAAATCTTCATTATATCTGAAATATCTCCGAGACAGGAGGGCCGTCTACCTTCGCTTATGGTGCGTCTCTTGGAGCTCTACAGCGGAAATCACTTCACATGACTCGCGATCGATCTGACGATCTCATAGTGGTCTGTTACATCTGCGCGGTATACTTCAAGACTGATCCTGTTCCGAGACATGGTTAGCCCCAAGCGATATATGGATGTGGTAACACTGTTCTGCATGTCCTTCCTTCCGTAGGGCTCGGCAGAAAATCGCCCCAACGGCTTCGATCAAACCTGCAGCAAATCGCCATGAAATTGATGAGTGGGTTCTGTGTCTTGATCTTCGATAGTATGTAGAGTCTTCTCTTGTGACTCTTGATTCGCTCTTGCGCCTTCCATCAAGACCCGAGAGGTGTGGAGTAAGACCACCAAACTTCCTATCTTTCTGCATGGCTTGACATCAGCAGATTCAGGTCAATACTATGATCAAATGGAGAGGAAGAAGAACATAGAGTAAGGCATCCTCTCGACATACGAAGTCATCACGCAAGTGGTAAGAAAGAACACGCTCAATCTAATAGTTTGCTCATAGAACGTGGTATCACGGAAGGAAACGGCCAAGAGGACCACTTTTTGGAAACGGCATATCGCTGGTTCCAATTTGGAGGATCGACGAATATCCCGCAAACACCACCTTACCATATTCCAGATCGGCAATGACAATTACAAAGCTTGCCTCTACAGCCTTCAGCGCACAAGCTACCCCGTTTGTTTTACTAGACATGGCAAGCCAATCCCAATCCTAGCTGCGTGTACGATTCAACGGCAAGCTGGAGTCATCCAAGCGAGTGTACACGCAAGTTGCCAGGATATGGGATACCGTCCGCTACCCTTGTTAGTTCTATTCCTGATACCAAATGATGTTTGTATACAGATGACATTCAATATTCCTATAGGGACAGTGCCTTTCAGAAGGCAATTCAAGAAATGCTCGTATGATATTGTCGGTGGATACTTTTCAACTTAGTATCTATTCCTCGCCTATTGTAGGGGATATCTGCATTTGGGGATGCTGTAGGATTGATTACTGTCACTACCAGGTGCCCAGTAGCCCTACTGTAGGCAAGGGAATTTATCGACACAAGAGATATGAAGTTTAGGCGCGGAAGACCCTGTACAAAGGCATCTGGCCCAATCGATACAGTGTTAGGTAAATACTAGTCGTCTCACAGTGCCGAAAGTGTCGCAAGGGTAAAGACAGATGGTGTTAATATAGGGGGGCTGAACAGCCTAGATGACCGCTTGTCATGGTCTATGGTAGTCCTTCATACACCCCTAGTGACCTTGCCCCCGGATACAGCTTAGGAAGCACACGCGCGTGCCATTCTCCATCGGAACTCCAGAACCCTGCAGACAAATAAGATCAGTAATACCAAAACCCCCAAAAGACAGAAGAAGCATCAACGCCAATAGCAACGCCTACTCTCTTCACCTCACTCCTCAAGTATGTGCTTAAAAAACAACTCATCCTAGCCAGATACAAACCAAATCCTCAAACACCCACACCCTCGTCCAAAACACAACCCCTCACCCTGCCTCCCTCGATAACCTAGGCCTCCAGCTTCTCACATCCTAACACCAACCACTCATCCATCTTCGCCTCCCTTGCTTACCATACTCAACCCAAGACGATCCACTCTATTTACCGTACGCAGTGCACATACATCCAAACCCAACACTTCCCCCATCCCCTCCAAAGCCCGCTCATACATCATCTCAGCCTCTGCCTGTGTCCATATCGAGATGGTGTTGCGAAAAGGAGTTTTCCTCTCTCGAGTCGATCTAGTCGAGGCACCTCGGGTTGACGTCGACTGCTTGTTGGTTTCTTGTGGGTTAGTTGCGTACTTTGTTTAAATGACATTCTTGAGGTGTTTTTTGTGTAGAGGTCGTGGGTTTTGGTTCAGTTATTGTGATGATAGCTCTTGAGGAAAGGAGAAGGGGGTTGAGTCGTTTCGTTGTTTGGTGGATTTCATGGAGCGTGATCGTGCTGTGGGATTGTTTATAGATACTGGGTAATTTCATGTGGTGCTTTGAGACATCGTTATTCGGTATACTAGAGGATTCTTCAATTCTTAAGGTCGGATCTCTTAATCAATTAATTTTTTATCGCGCATTTGATCGATGTGAAAAAGGACCTGTTTTCTACTTGACTCCCTTCATCCTATCTCTACACCGGTACACTGACTGACTTGCAGGCAACATCAATCTCTTCGAAATGGTATAAGATACTGACGCTTTCTAGCTAACTCATTCAAGTATCTAACATGATTTTCAACGCATTGATTGAATATTGTGCATTTGGATGGTTTGCTCCAGGACCCTTTGTGTATAGATCAACCGCCTTCTTCATCAATGCAATGGCTTCACTATGACGACCTTGGCTGTTGTAAGTGAATGCCAGATTGTGTATACTGGTTAGCGTGGCTGGATGCTCTGCTCCTAATACCCTTAACCTCATCTCCATTACTTGGACCCGCAGCTTCTCTGCCTCATCCCGCCGCCCTTGATGCGCGTACGTGTATGCCAGATTATTCATACTGATCAACGTCTTTGGATGCTCTGTTCCATATACCCTTGATCTCGTCTCCATCACTTGGACCCCCAGCTTCTCTGCCTCGTCCCGCCGTCCCTGTTCCCTGTATATCACTGCCAGATTATTCATGCTGGTCAATGTATCTGGACGCTCTGCTCCTGACACCCGTAATCTTATCTCCATTACTTGGACCTCCAGCTTCTCTGCCTCATACCACCGCCCTTGACTCATGTACGCAGCCGCTAGGCTGGACATGCAGCTCAGTGTGAATGGATGCTCTAACCCGAACGCTGTCTTTTGCAGCTCATAGACGACTAGAAACCTTGAACGGGCAATCTCATACCGTCCTTGCTCCCAATCAAACAAAGCCATCTTGTATGAAAGACGTACATAATCTTCTGAATAAAATTTACGTGTATCTTTATGTTGAATGACTGCTTGTGCGTGAGGTAAGAGACATTCACATGTCAGCCAAGTTTCGAAATCACCTGTCGGAAAATTGTTTGCGACCACTAGTAAAGCTTTTTCTTGCCACTTTTTCGTCGCGCCTTGCATGTCTAGCCATTTTAGGGTAGCTAGCTGCACTAGTCGATGTAGTTCATATCCTCGTCCATCACTTCCAGTGCTAATCAACGAAAATGCTTGTAAAATACCTAACGCCACTATGACATCGGTCTCTTGGTCCGTGTCTTCCCGTAGGAGGCTCTTCGGAATTCCTTGTCGATCTAGGACCGCCATAAGTGATAGCATCTCAGCCGCACGCGGTTTCTGCTCCCTTATCGAATCAAAAGATAGCTTCCACGTTTTGATAACAGAATTCTGGCTTTCTGAATCCCTTCTCAGGTCTCCAAGATCCTCGTCTAACAAATTTTGTACATTAGAATCATTTGTCAAGAACATCTTTAGGTATTCTGCAAGAGTGATGTTGTTCTGGCTGATAAAGGCCGCTGCTTGTGTAATTGCAAGTGGTATGTACTCTAAGGCATCAAGAAGTGTTTTCGATTCGTCGATGTTCAGACTGTTGGGGCGTTCCGTTTGAGACTCTAGTAGCTCTTGTGCTTCTGGGTAAGACATACGGTGTATCATAATGGACGCTTGTCTGCCAACAAGCCTTTCGCTCATGCGTTTATCTCTCGTTGTAATCAGCAGCAAGCCTCTCGAGCTTTGTGGGAGATAGTCCTTAAGAGGCAGGGTGCGTTCGCTCTCAGCACTAGTTGAGGTCGGCCTTGCAAAGAATGTATCAAGGTCATCAGCATTGTCCACAACCATTAGCCACCGCCCATTATCAGCCTCGTTGAACCATTCAAAAACTGAGCGAAGTGTATCAACATTGGGGTCATTCCACCCAGGGAGTTCGAGCTTTCTTGCTATATCTCTGTACGCTTGATCAAATCGTTGCTTAGTACTGGCATGGACCCAGACAATGTGTGCATGAGGATCCTCATCATGGAATTGGTAACAGTATTCAATTGCAACCTGTGATTTCCTATGAACAACTTAGCAGTGGATTGCAGCCTGTTGTAGAATTCACTGACCCGACTCCACCTATGCCTGATAGTGCAAGACAACGCTGCTGTTGTTTTGTTCTTTCGGTCATTCCTTTGAAGATCTCAATGCGATTGATGAATGAAGTATCTCTGCTGAACGGAATTAGGAAGAGAGGTTTCACCGCCTTTGATGAACCTGGAAGCCTGCAATTAGCGGGTCTGTATTGATGTATAAAGGCTTAAGACAGGCGATCTTCGACTGCGGTGGGTAGGAAAAGCTGGTCCACAGCATCGGTCTTCCTTCAGCCCAACAGCATAACAGACTCGACGAACCTGGTAACTTAATGGTGTTCTCGCTGCGTTTGAATGTACCAGGGAGTAACTCTTCCACCTGTGCTTCCTTCCTCGTCCGTCGTTCGTCTGACTCGGATTCCCAGCGGAAATTGATCATATCTGGTGCTTGACTGGCATAGCGTTGTATTCCCTCCGCCACCAGATGAAAGCCGGGAGCGCTTTCGTCCTCGAATTTACACATACGAGAATGGTCTTGCTGGATGACCGTGCGCTCCACATCCGAGACATTTGGGGAAGCGGAATCTTCGTCAACGACGTACTGTAGGTTTCCTTTCAAATTTGTAGGCTTCCCTTCGTGGAAGAAGTAGATGTGGAACCTGGTAATGAGCTGAATGAATTGACGGTCAATATTTTGGAGCGTCTCGTTGTTGGTCTTTAAGGCATCGATGAGTTGCGGCTGAGTGTCGACCAATCTACTCGGTAGTGTAGCACCGCAGATCCATTCCAATCGTGAACCCCAATCTGCGACATCGGAGCCTTTATGTGGAGTTCCGAGGAATAATATGCCGTATGTAGAGACAAAGATTGATCGTAGATGTTCGGTATAATTGCCACGGATTTCCGAAGAGTAGATCAGGGCCCGCTTAACGACAAGACCCCCTAGTGAATGGGCGATAAAGACAATGGGCCGTTGAGTCGCCTTTCGTCTCTGCCTGTTTGCAGATAACTCGGCAACTAGATGCTCGGCATGATTGTGAATCTTATCCTTTGACGCCCCATCAGTGAACGAGGTGACGTCTGCATCGTATCCATAGACCAATATGCGCGTTTTCTCTTCCTCTACCATAGGTGGCAACAGCTGAGCCGGCCAGAATGTCTTTCGCTCCTCACTAGTCCAGGTATGATAAGGGTGCCCATTTAGGCCATGGATGAAGACAACGTCGACAAGCCCACCACCACCGCTAGGAGCGTATACTTCCGTAAGCCCAAAGCGACTGATGGAATCCTCTAGGACACCAGAGGTAGCCTAGAACTATCAGTACCAAAACACATGTCAGACTGGAACGGGTACCCACCATTATCACCGTACGGCCATGGGGCCGAACTTGCACTAGGGCCCCACTCTACGGAGTAGGACAAGAGACTTGGTCATCTAGGCCACGGCTGACCGTATTGGACGTTGGCCTCGTTGTCCCCATGCTCTTGGAAGCCAACGCGAATCCGCGGGTTGTCTGTTTTACAACGGTTATGTACCGACTTCTGGGCTGCTTTTGCCTCAGTACCTCCAGACGTGTTATTGGTCCAGCAAGCTGGTCGCTAAGCCCCTTCGGGTTAGCGATGCTGACTCCGCAGCCGAATGGTAACACGTCTGAGCGCAAACTTTCATTCCTTTATAAGTTACTTTTTATCAACAGCACATCAACAACATCAGTATTATGTACTACGGGGTACGTACAGAGCACGGTATATATATTAAGAACCCCTGTTAAGCGCGAAAACAAGCTAATAGCGTATATATAGGCTGATTGAGCCCTGTCGCGCGCTGTTGCTCCGTAACCGCTGCCACCAAAATAACCACAGTACTTAGTTTACCCACATTAAGTACACTATATATTAAATACGTATACTCCAGTACCTTAGATACCCTATCCGACCTACTAATTATTAGAAACTAGAGTAAGGATACTACTATTTTCACTAGCTAGCCACTAGGATTTTAGGATTTTTAGAAGTTAATAAATGGTAACAGTATTACGGACAGGTTATTATAGTTAAATTAGGCTAAAAGTAGACTTATTAGAATTAGAAGAAGTAAGAGTATAATCAGCCTATCAACGTAGCTAGTAGATTAATAGTAGATTATTAAGTTATTATATTATAAAGTTAAATATTAATGAATTTTATTAATAAGCCAAAAATTTTGCGGATACGTTAGCTAAAAACACGATATCTAGTAAAATTATACTAGGTATCCAGGGGGTCTATTGTTAGTGCGACAGGGATTCTTTTAGGTAAAGACCCCGCGAGAAAGGTACTAAGACGCTAACAATTAACCCGTTGAATATTATAGTAGAAGTTTACGCTTAGACGTACCGTCCTTATACTACGTAGTTAGCCTTACTAACCCGAAGGGGCTTAGCGGCCAGCTTGCTAGCTAATACTACGTTAGTACTAAGGTAAGGCTACTTTACACCAAAGTACAGGCTAACACTCAGCTCCTAGTATATTAAGAGGCTGAGACTACTAGCCTTAACCCGCTTCACTTCTTAGTACTAGAGCCCTACCGAACTAGGTACCCACGTCGGTGACAGAATAATTCGAACACTAGGCCAGATAGAGAACTATATCAAAATTTGTATACGTATCTCCTATTTACCTATTATTATAACTATCTGTTATAATGTCTTTCCTACTATGATATAAGATAAATTTTGAATGGTATACGCCCTAGACCTTACATTATAAGATCCTCGTATATGACGTTAGATAGTTATACTATTAGATTAAGGTATATACTAGAATAGCTAAATCTATAGCCTAGGACTTTATATACAGCTCCTCCTTATATTATATTAGCTACGATTCTACTAGGAAAGAGACTTAAGGGACTAAGAAAAAGATATTAAGGGAGGATATCACTTAATATAATTAGCTATTAGAAATAGGTAGATTTAAGAATAAGAGCTTAACGTAGGAGTAGTTAGTATATAAAGTAAATATTAATATTTCTACTTAAATAATATAATAAGAAATATATTAATTAGACTAGCGTAAATATATTACCTATAAAAGAGGCTAGTATAGCCTAAGTTATATAAAATAATATATATAATAGGCTAAGAAGGTACTATTTATATAGCTAGAGCTAGAAGACTAGGATAATATCTATTTTAGTAATAAAATATTTACTAGATTTAGCTTTTAAGGTAAGGTATAAATTATTTAGAAGCTAGGTACACGCTATTATCCTAATTATATATAATATATTATACTAGAGCCTAAGGAGGAGTAGGAATTAAAGTTAAAATACGTCTAAGCTATAAATAGGTATAGCTTTAAATTAAATATAATATTCTATAAGGTCCTAGGTAATAAGAATAGTAAGATATCTTTATAAGTCTATTAAGACTAGATCTTAGAGCTAATTATTAAGTTATAGCTTATAGATACTATCCTAAATAGTACCTCTTTTATATTAAAAGAGGATAGTAATTTAGGCTATAATACTAGTAAAGTAAATATCTATTATATATAAAAAAAGGAGTATTATTTAAACTACTATTTTAATATATCTAGTAGCCCTGATTTAGCCCTAATTAAAAACTACTAGTAAGGCCCTAAGTAATAGATACGTTTAGTACTATATTAGGATAATAAGACTACTGAATTATTACAGTTCACTCCGTCCGTGAATAGGATAGACCTATGATTAGTTCTCGTGAAGAGGAGTATTAAGGAAGTAGGGTAAGTAGGCTTATATTAAATAGGTCTAGTATAAGGTATTATATTTAGTACCTAGGATATTACTAGAATCATAATATAAATTAAATACGGAGCTCCTATCTACTAGGAAATATCGCTATCTATATAGATATAAGAAATCCGTATACTTACTAGGTCGCCTAGATCGCTTATTATACGCTCCTATCATTCTAGTATCCTCTTACCGGATTAACTAGATCGCCCTCTATGCGTTCCTATTATTCTAGCGACCTACTTACTAGGTCGACACTCCTTAACTAATATTAACCCGTTAACCTATATTATTAAGTTATACCTAGCCTCTTAGCATTTTAATAAAACCGATAATTATAATACTACCCCTCCTTCCTTTTCTTTCTTTATCCTTAAAGATATACTTATACCTTCGTATAAGACTTCTTAGCGTCTAACTTTAATAGAGCGAGTTCTCTTTACGGGCGTCTTAACTATAATTACTTATATTCGTTATACTTAATAATAGAGGGAGTATTAACTTTCTTCTTTATCTTAGAAGTATAATAAGTACATTCGTACTAGAAAGAAGTACGAGCTAGCTAAGCCGGTAGTTAATTTCAGTAGTATTAATAGGGCTATAGAAAAACTTAAACGGGAGGAGGTTAAGATAAAGGCTACCTAGGAGGCTACTAATAAGACTACTCGCGTTATTAATAAAGTTACTCGTGTTAAGTAGTCAAAGCTTAGGCGCCTATAAGCGTAGAAGCGTTTCCTTAAAAAGAAGGAGTAATAAATATTTAATAAGGGTTTAAGTAATATTAAAGAGTTAGAGAGACTTAAGGATCTAGAGAAGGTATAAGAGGTCTAGAGGCGTACTATAGAAGCGTTATTAATAGACGACTTCCTAAATACTAATATATCTCTAGAGACACTTAACTAGTTACCCTTTAGTCCGTTCTCTAGCGAAACTACTATAGATAGTTCTTATAGTTCCTAAGATATTTAATTAATTCCCAGGTATTTTCTAAGTCCTTGAATCCTTTTTACTTAACTAGGTATTCCTAACTTTATTAACTTAGGATCTTTTTAACTTTATACTCTTCGGTCTCAGCCTTATACTTCTAGTCCTTCTAGAGTAGCGTCTTTAAGTCGGCTAGTTCTAATAAGGAGACGTGGAATACTAGGTATATTCTAGCGTCAGGTAGTAATTATAACTTATAATTAATAGGCCCTTTAGTTTACTTAATTAAAAATGGTCTAACCTTTATATAGTCTAGTTTCTTACTTAGTCTCTCACTTTTTAGGTTTTTTATATAAAGGTATACCTTATCCCCCTTCTTTAGCTAAGGATATATTTTTCTTTTCTTATTAACTTATTATTAAGTCTTAGTATTAACCTTATTAATAGTTTATTATATATTACTATATAGTCTTTTTAAATCTAATACTAATACCGTCGCTTTCTCTGCTCTAGAACCTTCCTTTAGTTCTAGAAATAAGTTGGCGTGTCTTCCGTAGTTTATAAAGAACGGAGATAGTCCGGTTATATCTAATCTCTTATTATTAAGTACTAATTATACTATAAGAAGTAGAGATACCTAGTTATTTTACTTATAACTAATATAGTATCTTAGGTAGGCTTCTATCATCTAGTTTATATATTCTATCTAACTATCTATTTCTAGATAGTAGGTAATTAATATTCGTAGTTTTATCCTAATTATAGTAATTAGAGTCTTCTAATAATAAGATATAAAGAGTCTATCCCTATCTAATATAATAGACTTAGGTATACTATAATCCCTTATTAGCTTATCTAATAGGATAAATCCTAGTTAATATACTTTATATATTTCCTTATAAGGAATTAGGATTATATACTTTATTAATTTATTAATAATTACTATTATTAAGTTAAAGGTATCCCTTATAACTAGATCTCTTAATTTTAGTAATTTAATAATAAAGTCTATTATTACATCTTTCTATAATATTTCTAGAACTAGTACAAATTATATTTACCTATATTTAGCGTGGCGCGTAGACTTATTCTACTAGCATTAAATATATTCCCTGATGTATTTCTTAATATACGTTCGTAGTCGTGGCGTTATATATTCTCGTTAGAGGAGTTCTACTATCTTAGAGATTCCTAGATATCCTAATAATAGATTATTATAGTAATCCCGGATTACTTCTTTAGCGTATCTCTTAAGTAAGTATATCTTCCCCTTATATTAGAGTAGCTCTTATCCTAGTTATTAATTCCTTAGCTATAATACTAGGTTATTATTAATATAACCTTCCTTTAAGGTTAGTATAATATCTTAGACCGCGATTTATATAATTATTACTAAACTTTATATTAGTACTAGTAATCTATCCTTTTCTTATTTAAGAATCGGTCTCTTTATAATATCCTTAGATTCTATATAATTAATATACTTACTTAGGGTATCCGCTCGACTATTATCTTTCTCTAGGATATATAATATTTTAAATTTATACTATCTAAGTAATTCTAATTAATGGATTTATCTTCGGTTTAACTCCTTAGTTATAGTGAAGTTTAAGAGATTCTTATAATCTATAAAGATAGTAAGTTTTAAATAACTCTTAATATATATCCTTTAATTCTAAAGCGTGTATACTACTATTAATAGTTCTTTATTATAGATATTATAGTTCTATTCTACTACTAATATCTTTCGCGAGTAGTAGGTAATTAGATACTATTTATCATCCTTTTCCTAATATAGATAGGCGTTAATCGCAAGATCTAAGGTATCTATTTTAATATAAGTAGATTTATTTACTTAAAAGGTATAGAGTACTAGTGGATTTTAATAGGCTTCTTTTAATATCGTGAATACTTTCTATTAACTTATTCCTTATTAAAATCCTTTTTCCTTCTTAGTAATATTTATGAATAGTAGGGCTATTTTTAAATACCCTTTAATAAACCTTCTATTAAAGTTCATAAATCCTAAGAAGCTTTAGATTAATTTTATATTATATAGTATAGGCTATTCTATTATAGCCTTAATCTTTTCAGGGCTTATATAAATACCTGTAATACTTATTATAAATCCTAGGAATTCTATTAATTCCTTATAAAATTTATACTTCTCTAGCTTAAGGAATAATCTGGCTTATAATAGGTAAGTTAAGATATCCTATATATACTAGATATATTCTTCCTTAGTCTTAGAGTAGATTAAGATATTATTAAGATAGATAATTATAATATAATCTAGATAAGCTTAAATAATATTATTAATTAATACTTAATAGGTTACTAGTACGTTAGTAAGTCTAAATAGTATAATTAAGTACTTATAATATCTATATTAAGTCCGAAATATAATTTTCTATTCTTCTCCTTCTTTTATTTAGATTAAGTTATAAGCTTCTTATAAGTTAAGCTTAATAAATATCTTTACTTAAGAGAGTCTATCCTATAACTCGCTAATATTTAGTAAAGGATATCGATTTTTAATAGTAATATCATTTAACTTTTAATAGTTAATATATAGCCTAAGCGTTCTAACCTTTTTTAATATAAAGAGGATTAGATAACCTACTAATAATTTAGATTCTTAAATAAATCCCTTTTTAAGGTTCTTATTAATATACCCGCGTAGTATAATAAATTCCTTTTCTAATATTATATAGATTAGTCTAAATATTAATTCCTTTCCTAATTTAAGTTTAATCTTATAATCCTAAGATTAATATATAAGTAAAGCTTTTATTATTATCTCTTTTATAAAGAGATATATCTATTTCTTATATTCTTATAAGATGTTAGGAGGTTCGTCTTTTCCCTTAATAACTCTAGCTTAATTATCTAGCTAACCCTTACTAATATATATTAAATTAGACTCTTATCTAAGGTCGTCCTTCTTTGAAACTAAAGTATAATAAGCTTTAACTAGTCTTTAATTCTATTTCTTATCTATTACTATCCTCTATTAGCGTATAAGTTATATACTAGTAATATCTCTAGTATTTATAAATGTAAGTACTCCTTTTTTCTAATTAATTACTAGATTATACTTCTTTAATTAAGGCATTCTTAAAATGATATAATAAGTAGCTTGTTACGACCCTGTCGTCTAGGGGTCGACTGGGGTCTAGGGTTAATCTCTTAGAGGGGAGTATCAAGGACGAGATAGACAGGCTTCGTGCTAGGCTAGTCTAGTATAAAGTATATTGTGTTTAGTGTCTAGGAGATAGCTCGGTTGATAACATGAGTTAAGTACGAAGCTCCTATCTAGTAGAGAAAGCATTACTACTATATAGATATATGAAATCCTGCTAAGAGGTATAGTTCAAGTGGTTTAATAACTGATCCACTTAATTATAATTTAAGTGGTTCGATAACTAATCCACTTAACTATAGTTCAAGTGATTCAATAACTAATCCACTTAACTATTACGAAAAGTGCCCTTGCTAGGCGTAGTATTAGGACTAGAGGTCCCCGCTTATAATATTAGCTCCCCTCTTAAGAATCATTATCCCGATGGTCTTAACTTCTAATATACCTACTAATAGATATAAACTTTCCAGTTTATTCCGTCGTCGTAATTTAATATTATCCGTCGTTCTAATAGTTCTAATACGCATTTATAAGAACTGTAATAAGGCGAATCATCCTAAGAAGTATAAAGTAGGAGGTTCTTCTAATTATTACGTTGAATGCGCCCGTGTTAGTTATAGCTATAACCTGGTACCTTTCTTACCTACTCGATAGGCTAGGATTGAAAAGAAGCGTTAGGAAAAGGCTAAGGAGTTTAAAGAAATATTCATAAAGCTTAATTAACTATAAGTCGAGGTTAAAGCTTTAGAGAAATAAAAGCTCGAGATAGTTAAAGGCGAGCTGCGAAATATTAAAGAGGTTGAAGTAGACGAGTAAGCTACTAGCCCTGACTTAAATAATTTCCTTTTCGACGTTTCTTTAGAGTAAGTGGAAATCCCTCCGGATTTCGACTGGAATACTCTTGTGGATGCTGGCGGAATTACTATAGAAGGCTCTAGTAGTTCCTAAGGTTCCTGATAGGCTCCCAGGTATTTTCTGATTCCTCGTAGTCCTTCCATTTAATAAGGTATTTCTGATCCTTCTACTCTAGGATCCTTTTAACCTTATATTCTTCGGTCTCAGCCTTATACTTCCAGTCTTCCTAGAGCGGTATTTTGGAGTCGGCTGGTTCTAGTAAAGAGACATGGAATACTAGATATACTTTAGCGTTGGATAGTAGCTGTAACTTATAGTTAATAGGTCCTTTAGGTTACTTAATTAAAAATGGTCTAACTTTAATATAGTTTAGTTTCTTACTTAGTCTCTTACTTTTCAGGTTTTTTGTATAGAGGTAAACCTTATCCCCCCTTTTCAGCTGAGGATACATTTTTCTTCTCTTGTTAACCCGTTATTAAGTCTTGGTATTAACCTCGCTGATTATCTACTATATTTCACCATGCAGTCTTTTTATATCGGATGCTAGCACCGTTGCTTTCTCTGCCCTTGAACCTTCCCTAGGCTCTAGGAACAAGTTGGCATGTCGTCCGTAATTTGCAAAGAACGGAGACAGTCCGGTCGTGTCCGATCTATTGTTGTTGAGTGCCAGTTGTACTATTAGAAGTAATAATACCCAGTTATTCTGCTTATAACTAATATAGTATCTTAGGTATACTTCCATTGTTTAGTTTATACGCTCTATCTGACCGTCTATTTCCGGGTAGTAGGCAGTCGACATTCGTAATTTGGTTCCGATTGCAGCGACCAGAGTCTTCCAGTAATATGAGGTGAAGAGTCTGTCTCTATCTGATATAATTGACTCCGGTATACCGTGATCTCTTATCAGCTTGTCCAAAAGGATGAATCCTAGCTAATATACCTTATATATCTCTTTATAGGGAATTATAATCGTATACTTAGTTAATTTATTAATAATTACCATTATCGAGTTAAAGGTATTACCTGTAACTAGATCTTTTGATTTTAGTAGTTTAATAACGAAATCCATTGTTATATCTTTCTATAGTGCGTCTAGAACTAGTGTAAACTGTATTTACCTATATTTAGCGTGGCGTATAGACTTGTTCTACTAGCATTAAATACATTCTTTAATGTATTTCTTAACGTGCGTACGTAGTCGTGGCGTCGCGTACTCTCGTTAGAGGAGTTCCACTATCTTAGAGACTCCTGGATGTCCTTATAAAGGATTATCATGATGATCTCGGATTACCTCTTCAGCGTATTTCTCCGGCAAGTACGTCTTTCCTTTATACTAGAGGAGATCTTTTTCTAGTTACTGAATCCTTAGCTGCATAGCTAAGCTATCGTTAATATAGCCTTCCTTCAGGGTTAGCGTAATATCCTGAACCGAGACTCGCGTGGTTACTGCTAACGTCTATATTGGAATCAACGATCCGTCCTTTTCTTATTTAAGAATTGGTTTCTCCGTGATGTCCTTAGATTCCATATGGTCCGACTACCTACTCAGGGCGTCTGCTCGGCTATTATCCTTCCCTGGGGTATATAATATCTTGAACTTGTACTATCCTAGTAATTCTAACTAACGTACTTATCTTCGATTTAACTCTTTAGTTATAGTAAAGTTCAAGAGGTTCTTATAGTCTATAAAGATAGTAAGTTCTAAATAACTCTCTATATACACCCTCTAATTCTGAAGTGTATATACTACTACTAATAGTTCTTTATCATGAATGTCGTAGTTCTATTCTACTACTAACATCTTTCGCGAGTAGTAGGTAATTAGGTGCCATTTACTATCCTTTTCCTGACATAGATAGGCGCTAATTATAAGATCCGAGGTATCTATTTTAATACGAGCAGGTTCGTTCGCTTAGAAGGTATAGAGTACTAGTGGATTTTAATAGACTTCCTTTAATATCGTGAATGCTTTTTACTAACTAGATTCCTATTAAAATCCCTTCTCCTTCTTAGTTATATCTATAAGTGGTAGGGCTATTTTTGAATACCCTTTAATAAACCTTCTGTTAAAGTTCATAAATCCTAAGAAGCTCTAAACTAATTTCACGTCGTGTAGTATAGGCTATTCTGCGATAGCCTTAATTTTTTCAGGGCTTATGCGAATGCCTGTGGTACTTACCATAAATCCTAGGAATTCCACTGATTCCTTATAGAATTCGTACTTCTCTGGCTTAAGGAGTAATCTCGCTTGTGATAGGCAAGTTAAGATATCCTATACATGCTAGATATATACTTCCTTGATCTCAGAGTAGATTAAAATGTTATTAAGGTAGGCGATCGCGGTATAATCTAAATAGGCTCGAACAATATTATTAACTAGTACCTAGTAGGTCGCTAGTACGTTAGTAAGTCTAAATAGCATGACTAGGTACTTATAATATCTGTATCGAGTCCTAAATACGATTTTCTATTCTTCTCCGGCTTTTATTCGGATTAAGTTATAAGCTCCTCGTAAGTCGAGCTTAGTGAATATCCTTGCCTGAGAGAGTCTATCCTACAGCTCGCTAATGTTTAGTAAGGGATATCGATTCTTAATAGTAATATTATTTAACTTCTAATAGTCGACGTATAGCCTAAGTTTCCTATCCTTCTTTAGTATGAAGAGGATTAGATATCCTACTAGTGATTTAGATTCTCGAATAAATCCCTTTTTAAGGTTCTTATTAATATACCCGCGTAGTATAGTAAGTTCCTTTTCTAATAATATATAGATTAGTCTAAACGTTAGTTCCTTTCCTAGTTCAAGTTTAATCTCATGATCCTAGGATTAGTATATAGGTAAAGCTTTTGCTATTATCTCTTCTATAAAGAGATATATCTATTTCTTATACTCTTATAGGATATCAGGAGGTTTATTATTTCCTCTAAGAACTCTAGCTTCCTCTTAGCCCTACTAACCTCTACTAGTACCTACTAAGTCGGATCCTCTTTTCTTGAGGTCGTCCTTTTTTAAAGATGAAGTAATATATACTTCAACCGGTCTTCGGTTTAACTTCTTATCTACCGTCGTCCGCTATCGGCGTATAGGATGGATACTAGTGATAATACTAGTTCGCTTAAATCTAAGTACTCCTATTTTCTAGTTAATTACTAGGTTATACTTCTTTAACTAAGGTATTCCTAAAATGATATAATAAGTAGTTATCCTAACTATATCTAAAGAAATTTCCTTACGGTGGCGTTAAATTATAAGGTATAACGAGGTAGTCTCCTCGCCTACACTTCCTATTAATAGTTCTAACCCGTCGGCTATCTATAAGCTATATGGCTCCTTCTTCTTTCAAGTTAATAAGTCCGCTAACTATATCAAAGTTCGAGAAACGAAGTTACCCGTTACTCTAGAATCTATTATAGTAATAATATTCGTCCTATTAATCTATACCGGTACGTTCACGTGTATCTCGTAATCTATTAAGTATAAATGTCGTGTTTTTAGGGTTATAATATTAATCTCCTTGTACTTCCCTATAGTGTAAGGGATTACTCTTTTCCTGAATCGGGGAGAAACTTAGTAATCTTCTTTTAACGCATATGCTTCTAGTACTAGTCGTGTAAGTATGCGTACTATTCCGTTAAGTAGCATTCCTTAATATCTATCTTATACCTGAGGTGGGTATAAAGGTACTGATGCCACTTATTATCGTATCCTAGAAAGAAACTTTATCCTCTTTTTATTACTAGATACCACGTGCAGTCTAACTTCTAACAGTTTCTCTAGTTACGGTGTCTACATGCGGGAGTTATTGGCGTCCGTCCTTCGTAAGTCTATACGGCCTAATGAGTTTTATAATAGTTATCTACACAAGCGCTCTAGTACATGACTCTATATTCTAGATGGTTTAAATCGTTACGATACTCTTATATCAATAGCTTATCCGAAACTTTCTCTCGATAAGATTCTAATTGTTCCTCGGAGTCATCTTTCTGTTAATCCGTTGACGCGGAGGTATAAGGTGCGGAGTTACTTAGTCTAAAGCGTGGTACTTCTTCTTCTTCTTCTGATAATTCGCTGGTACTTATATAGTCCTAGTCTAAGTCTCCTTTGATTCCCTATCCTTAATCAGGCTTTTCCTTCTGATCCTTACTATCGTCGTTAGAGTCTAGTTCTCTCAGTCGATTTTAAATGGTTTTAAGTCGTGCCTCTATCTACGTGATATTCTTTTCTTTCTTAACGACTTCCTTTTCTAATTCTTTATATCGCTGTTGGAGTTCTCTAATATCTGCCTTAGGCGTATCGAATGCTACGAGCAGATTACATATAATTACGTCGAGTTCTTCGTTATTATATTCTGCCTTAGGCGGATCTTCCGAAGGTCTACTCTTCTTAAGTAGTACTCTTTATAATATATTTAACTATAGTTATTACACTATATTTCTTAACCTATAATTCCTAGTAATGTGGCCTAGCTTACTATAGCTATAGTAAAGTATTACTTTCTTACCCCTATTATACTACTTTTTCCCCTTGGGTCTTCCTTTTTACTACGTGAAGTCGAGCTCTATAGGTACATGCTTATAGGGATCACGGTGTGTCGTTTTCTTTGCGTGGAAACCTCCCCCGAAGTTTCCACTTAGCCGAAATCCTATTAAGCCGCCATCATATCATTTTTCTATGACTAGCTCGTAGAGTCTATCGTCGATTCTAGTTATAGTCTTTATAAGAGTTTTAAGGTCGTTAATTACTACTCCTACTTCCACTCGCATAAGTTCTTCTTTAATATTAGCCTTAAGTCCTCTTTGATATATAGTTATAAGTACTTTATTATCCTAATCAGTTTAAGCTAAGTACTATTAAAACTGCGTAGAGTACTCTACTACTAACTTCCTTTAGGTAAGGTATTATATTACTCGTACCGCGACGTTATTTTTATTAGAAGGTCCGAAATTTCATTATATCTTGATACGGAACCTTAAGAAGCTTTCTATCTATCTCCTAATATCTTTATTTTTATCGTTGTTAGGATCTTCCAAGTATCTTTTTAATAGAGGGGCGGACTACTCTTAGGCTCGCCCTCTTAAATAGGAAATAGTAAAAAGGGGTTACTTGACTTATACTATAGTATTAAACTTAAAATATAGCTATACTTATAATAGCTACTTCTCTAGTTTATCTCGTTCTCCGTAGTATATATCTAGTTTAGTAACCCTGATTTTGTCATCTTTATTACGAGTAGGAGGTCGCTATCCTTACTCGCTTAGGATAGGGTTTCGTCCTGAGGTACTTATCTTAAGGGTGCTTAAAGTGTTACGACCCTATTATCTAGGGGTCGACTGGGGTCTAGGGTTAATCTCTTAGAGGGGAGTGTTAAGGACGAGATAGGTAGGCTTCGTACTAGGCTAGTCTAGTACAAAGTATATTGTATTTAGTGTCTAGGAGATAGCTTAGTTAATAACATAAGTTAAGTACGAAGCTCTTATCTAGTAGGGAAAGCATCACTACTATATAGATATATGAAATCCTGCTAAGAGGTATAGTTTAAGTAGTTTAATAACTAATCCACTTGACTATAGTTTAAGTGGTTCGACAACTAATCCACTCGACTGTGGTTTAAGTGATTCGACAACTGATTCACTTGACTGTTACGAAAAGTGCCCTTGCTAGGCGTAGTATTAGGACCAGAGGTCCCCGCTCGTAACATAGCTATCCTAATTATATTAAAGGTTAGTTCCTTATAATAGCATTAAATTATCATAGGTAGTAAGTATATTTCCTCGTCTATCCTTCTTATTAATAGCGTTAACCCGTCGGCTATCTATAAATTATACTATTCTTTCTTCCTTTAAGTTAGTAGGCCTAGTAACCGTACTAAATCCTAGGAAGCGAAGTTACTAGTCGCTCTAGAATCTATTATTATAATAGTTCGTTAATTATTAATTAATACCGGTATATTTATATATATATTATACTAAGTAATATACAGGAATTACTTTAGGATTAATATATTAATCTACTTATATCTTCCTATAATATAAGAGATTACTCTTTTCCCTATTTAAGGAGAAAATTATATATTATCTTAATTTCTTAATACTTCTTATATTTATCGTATATATAAGTATACTACTCTAGTAAGTAATATTCTACTATATCTAGGCTATACTTAAGTTAATTCTTAATACTATCATATTATCCTATAGTAGATCCTGGAAATTATAAGTTATATCGCTTACTAGTTAGGTACTAGTTATAACTATTACTTATATAATCTTTCTAGATCATTTATTTATAAGACGTACCTACTACCTATCTTCCTAGTTCCGCTTAAACTTAGGAGTAGTACTTATAGTAGTCGTCGGCGTAGGCTATCTAATATATAATACTATATTCTAAGTATATTAAGTTAAATCAATAGTCTTTAACGTATAGCTTTTCTTTATAATATATTTTCTAAGTGTTTTCCTTTATTTAATCCTTATAATATAGTAGTATAAGATAGAGAGTTATCTAGAGTATTCTTACTAAGTTTATAATATAATACTTCTTCTTTTAAGCTTTCTTAACTTTCTTATCTATATTCTAAGTTATACTTTAAAACCTCGCTATTATCTAAAGATTCCTATTCTATTTTCTTATCTTAAATATCTTGGAGTTACTATTATAATTAGTTTACTTCTATCTAGATATTAATAACTAGGTCCTTTAGAACTTCTTTAAGCTCTAAGTCCTTTTATCCTATTAAGATAAGATACCTTATAATTCTTATATTAATATCCTAGGATAATATTCTATAATCTTTTAGGTTCTTAATAAATTAATATACTTTTTATATAAATCTAAAATAGCGTTCTTCCTTTATAACTTCCCTTAATAATTCCTCTACCTTTATCTACTTATAATTTAAGTTAGAGTCGTAATTCTTTAGACCCTTAGAAGGTTTATTATATAGAACTCTTCTTAGTATATTTAATTACGGTTATAGTACTATATTCTTTAATTAATAGTCTCTAGTAAAGTAGCCCGGTTTATTATAATTATAATAGGTTATTACTTTCTTACCCCTTTTAAGCTACTTCTTATCCCTGAATTTTCCCTTATCTTATTTCTAAGTGAAGTCTAGTTCTATTAATATATATTTATATAGGTCGCGTTATTAATACTATTATCTTCCTAGTCTATTACTAGTAAAGGCTCTTAATTAGCCTATTCTAGAGGTTCTACTATTATATTATTTCTTTATTATTAATTTATAAAGCTTATTATTAACCTTTATAACCTTTATTATAAGAGTATTAAGATTATCGATTTATATTATAATTCGCATGAGTTCTTCTTTAATATTAAACTTTAATCCGCGGTAGTATATTATTATTAATATATTATTATCCTAGTCTATCTTTATTATATATTATTGAAACTAAGTGGAATACTTAATAGTAGACTTCTTTTAAGATAAATATTAAATAACTTATATAGCTACTTTATTTTCATTTAAAGGACTAAAAACTCGTCGTATCTTAATATAAAATTATATAAAGCTTTCTATCTAGCTTTAGATATATTAATTATCTAGATTATCTTTATCCTTAAGGTATTTCTTAAGTAAAAGATAAACCTACTTCTAAGCTTATCCTTTTATATATATAATAGTAAAGGCCGGCTATTATACTATTAATAAGGTCTATCTATTAAAGGTAAAGTATAGCTAAAGCTATATAAGCTAGTCTTTAAGCTTTTCTCTTTTATTATAAAATAAGTTAGGTCTAGCGACCTTAGGTCTATCTTTACTATCTATAATTAGGCGTCAGGAACTCTAGATACTTAGGGGGAGGTCTCTACTTTTTAAGGTACTTATTTTAAAGGTATTTAAAGTATTATAGTTTACTCCGTCTATAAATAAGGTAGACCTATAATTAATTCTTATAAAAAGGAGTATTAAGGAAGTAGGATAAGTAGGCTTATATTAAATAGGTCTAATATAAGGTATTATATTTAGTGCCTAGGAGATTACTAAAATTATAATATAAGTTAAATACGGAGCTCCTATCTACTAGGAAATATCACCATCTATATAGATATAGGAAATCCGTATACTCGCTAGGTCGCCTAGATCGTTCATTATACGCTCCTATCGTTCTAGCGTCCTCTTACCGGATTGACTGGATCGCCCTCCGTGCGTTCCTATCGTTCCAGCGACCTACTCACCGGGTCGACACTCCTTGGCTGATGTCGACCCGTCGACCTGTATTACTAAGCCGTGCCTAGCCTCTTAGCATTTTGGCAAAACCTATGATCGTAATATGAATACCCCCTAGTAGAAGGATAGGAATAGTATATATTAAAATAGTTTATTAATAAGAGGTATTAGTTAATGCTATAGAGGCTAAAAGATATAATTAGCTTAGAAGGCTAATTGACGGGATATTAATGGGTAAATAGGAGATGCGTATATAAATTTTGGTATGGTTCTCTATCTAGCTTAGTGTCCGAATTATTCTGTCATCGACGTAGCACCACCGTAGAATCTTACTATGTATCACCGTAGCAGCACTTTAACGTAAATACCAGCCACCTTTCATATATACGGCCTGGCTAGGCCTATGAATGAAATCAGTCCATGCATCTTACATACATTTCAACAAATTCGAGCTTGAGATAGTTAGAGCGCTCTGAAAGGTCAGGCGAGTATGGACGTGCCACGTCAATTGAACACTATACTCACAGTCGGTGCCATCACCATGAAACGTACTCCATGAGTCCCAATCAACGGACATCGAGAAGAAGGAGGTGCCTTGTTTTCAAAAAACCCGCGAGAGGAACTGGCTTTCGCACACTGAGCCTTCGGAACTGACGGCCTCACGACGATTCAAGTCTTGGTCCTTGGCCATATCTTGTTCCGAAGGTGCTTTACTGATGACTAGTCGCTTTTGTATCGTCAAGAACTAAGAACCTCTAGGACCATCAGTGATACTCTGTCGCGGAACGCACAGGCACCTATATCAATGTTTGAAGAGGTGATAGGTGAGAATAGAAAGCTACAAGCCTTCTTTCGGAAGCATGTCCAGTAGATTGCCTCTTGCATCCGTTATCACCTAAAATCAGTAACCCCTTCCCAGCTATCCACCTCACCTCACCCTCCCCCCCCAAACATCCAACTCACTGAAAATCCCAGAGAAAAGAATCCGGTACCCTCACCATCCAATCCAGAAACAACGACACTAATCCTATCAGCGCAAGAACCCCCAAAAGATATTCCACCAACAACACAGACTCTCCCCCACAACACATCCACCATCCCCATCAGCAGCTTGAGCGCTACATCACCACCACCGCTGCATACATCAACATATCCACCACACATACCTTTCCTGCCGATAATCATCTCAAACGCTATATCAAGAAACAAAAGCCTTCGCTCGATCAATTCCAACACGGAAGTTGAATGGCCATGACTAATCCCAATCGCACTCCAATTTCATGATCTGAGGTCATGAGATCTTCTCAATAGCTAACTCTAGGGACAGGTTTCTGGACTGTTTATGATTCACAAGGGGAAGGTAGTGCGGAGTGGTTGGATGGTGTTGGAGGGGTGGCTGGAGGGTTTATTTGGAACTCTACCTTAGACAGAGGGGATAGTGTGCTGTTTTGGGTAGAGTGAAGGGAGTAGCTAGATGACTTGATGGACAGTCTTAGGATAATATAGCGAGGTTGTTCTGGAGTGCTTTCTGTTTGTGAGTAACGATCACTTGGATGTGGGAAATTACTTTAGGTATCGGCTTACTCGTACCAACCATATATATGCCCCGAGGCTCAAGATCTGAGACAGGCCAGATCCTGGTCAGTAGATGAGTAGCTTCTCCCGCCACCACCAAGCGATCACACTCACTTGTGGTTGGTACGAGTATATTGCTATAGATATCTTTGTAGGTAATACATCTCCAAATGCTCTCACCCTCAAGAATAGACAGTTCAAAGGGTCAAAGGAGTCATAAAGATATTAAGGATGCTCTTTATATATTTGCTTTTGCTTCCGATGACATGCCTTTGTGTATATCGGACACAGATGTATTACTTCAGCAACATAGTCACTTGATCTGCCCTCTGATCGGAAATTTCGCCATCGACTAATGAAATTGCCCGACAATGCAACTCGATACTAGCAGGGTGTCCGTCGATCCGTCGGGTACTTCGCTAAGCACGAAATCTGGAGGAAAAGCCCCTGAATACAGTGATTAAACAATTTGAAACAGCCGTCAGAGTCTGGCAAAAGGATAGAACTAACCTGCAGCCCAACCAACCCAGCCCAAGTATACGTCGGAGTGGTCGTTCATGAATGAGAATTCCGCACACAGGTCCCTAACGCAAGAGTCCGTATTGCCGCCACCAGTCTCGGTCAGGAAAGCCTGGCGGCCGTTGTCGTGCAGCCATTTGGCTTGGTAGCCCAGATTGTCGGTTTGATCGTGCACGCACTCGGGGTAGCCGCCTGAAGTGTCCTGATCGAGATAGGCATGTACGTCGAAGATGAGTTTGTTCGCCGAGCCGTCGGCAGGTCTCGGATCGTACACCCCCAACAACGCATAGCCCGAACTCGAATCGAATCCACCGAGCGCGGCTTTGTTGGTGCCTGGGAGCAAGATGAGCTGGGACGTGGCGCCCGTGTTGCGGATGGCGTTGACCACGGCTTGGAGGGTGTTGGCCCAGGTAGGAATATCGAGATTATAAGGCTCGTTCATGAGGCCAAAGGCGACATTTGCTTCCCCAGCGTACGTCTGCGCGAGCTGGGTCCAGAGGGAGACGAATTGGTCGTCGGAAGGGCCTCCCTGGCCTATAACGCCGTTTACAATGCCGTCGTTCCAACGAGCGTAATTGTGAATGTCTATGATGCAGAGCGCACCGGTGTCAAGGCAGCCTCGCACAATCTTATCGTAATCGGCGAAGAAGCCAGGATCGAGCTGACCTCCGAGCTGACCGGCGACGAGGTATTGCCAGCCTACGGGAAGGCGAAAAACATTGAGGCCGTCGTCATAGACAAAGTGTCGCATCTGCGCCGGTCCAAGGTCTGTTAATTCTGTCCGGCAATTTGTGCCTCCGCAACGCCCCTGCAGCTTTGTCGTTAGAAGGGAAGTAGAGGAAATGGGAATTAGAATCTCGCAACACTAACGTCGTCTGTGCAGCCGAAATCACATCCTGCAATGTTGACCCCTGCATATGACACCTTCGCCATGGCAGTGGTGAAGAAGAGGCCTGCGGCCCAGAGGGGAAGCAAAGCGGTAAAGCCCTTCATACTGAGCAAAGACTATGGAATCTTGGCCGGACGAAAGTTGTAAAGCGTGGCTGGAAGGGTCTTGGAAAGGGAATAACCTGCTCTGAGAAAGAGGGAGATGTTGCGTGTAACACTGCTTATATAGCACTCTGGCGCCTTATGGACTAGAAATCCGTCGAGCAGGCATCCTCGCTGAAAGGGCAATAACACGCGATGATTCAGAGCGTTCATCGACCAGCTGACGATTTACGAAGATGGTTGCCACACACCTTGTGAGTTCACTCCATAGGACATGGTACAATGGGCCACTCCATGCTGGGATCAGATAGCGGACATAGCCTTCGTAGCCCCATGGCCCCAGGGCGTGATTCTGGGATGAGATCATCGTAACAAATTTACTGCAAGATGAGATCTGCTGTTTGAAGGAGAGGTATGGAATTAGGGAGATGGAATGGAAAGTCTAGCCTACCCAATTTCTCGAAGACGATGGCGCCCAATAAAATATGTTTCAAGGCCCTCCGAGCGAACTCGGACGGCAAAAGGCACGTCCCGCAAACGGGCTTTGCAGGGGCCAACGATCCTTGCCGTGCGGGCCCCTGCCATGTGCTCCTCGTAATTCGTCAATAGTAAGTAAGCCTTTGGGTCATGGGTCCTGGATCTGGTTACAGGGACTACTCATCTCGGCTCCAAGTATGGCCTGCAATGGCGTGAGCAATCATGCTCGTCAACTCATGCCTGTATGTATCAACCCTGCGAGGCTGTTTCTGCCTTACTTTATCCGGATCTTTTAAGCGAAGAGCTATTGGTACAAGGTAGATTAGTATACCGCACTGGGCTCTGGAACTCAGGCTGAATCGCATCACGGCCGCCGGATGATTATTCGGCGGGCTGCAGTAGGATTCATACTCCAGCCGGCATCATCCTGTTCCTCCTAGGATGTGGAGGCTTTCGTGGCCGCACAGTCCACAATCTGAATACTCTTCTCATCCAGTGATACCATATGACTTGGCGTTCCAACGGCAATCTCAAACACTTCATCTCAACTCTTCCCTCAGCAACCGCGCGCGTGGGCTGATGAAATATCCCGGCACTTCAATCACTACTGCGGTATGGATCCCAAAGCAAAGGTGACCATCTAGGTTGTCGTTGAATGGACCCCACCAGCTGACGCCGATGTCCCTGTCGATTAGCGAAAGCTAATTGCAGATACTATTAGAACTAGCCCCCGTATGCTCTCGCTTGCGGTAGCCACATGTAGACTAGCTGGTGTGTACACACCACCATACTTGACCACTAGCCCGTCTCACAGTGCACCTCCACCGTGTCCTTCAATCTTCTCTCTCTAATTCCATGTGTGAAACGGTACATCTCATATTCATTAGTAGGGGTCCCGGCTCCGGAACGATCGACCGTGCAACACTTCTTTCTCACGGCGAAGTTTACCCATCTTTAAGGTTTGCTACGCGCTGGAAGTGCAGGCTGTCCAACTCAAGCTGAGTCCTACCACCCACAGGACACGAGTCGGCCGTTTCTTCGGCCGTTTATTGTTGAAATTTGCCTCTGCTCTGGTGGTCACGAGGCCAATGAGACGCCATGGTTGGAGCACGGTATGAGAAGGAGAAGCGAGAGCTGACCCTGGAGATGACGTGAAGGGTTGAGGCTGAGTTGAATGAGCCATTCGTATGGTAGGGGGCGAGAGGAGGAAAGAAGGTAGGCGAGGATGAGTCAGGTGTTTGAGAGGTTTCAGTGGCGAGAGGAGGGGAGAATATAGGCAATGATGAGTGGGGTCTGTGAACGGCTTCAGTGGCGAGGGGAAGGAATAGACTGTAGCTACTCCAGTGAGCCGTGGGGCCGCGGGATTTGGGGGAGCTCGAATACGGCTGCTGCCTTGCGGATAGCTCCGTGAGCCTGAAGATTTTTATGAGACTCAGAGAGTGATCGACATAAGACTTGCAGAAGCTCACAGGACTCGCTTGTGAAGCTAGCTAGAGACAGTCCAGGGTGTCCTCTGAGGGCCCTGAATGCTTGCGCGACGTAAGATCAACGAGGTGCCTGCATATCGAGACGATCTACAAGTGAACTGCCACTTGTAGGAGTGGAGGGATTGCTAGGAAACACGCTTGAAAGGACAGCGTGACTGTTGAGATGGACTGCCCCGTCCATGCTCCCAAGCAGTAGGTATGAAACAAGGTAGGAATCACACGTCGTCCCTTGTTAGTATCGTCGCCATAAAACCATGTGGCGTAGCCGAAAGTTTGATCACTTTGGTCTCTCCGTGGACTGTGTCTAGGTTGTGTAAAACCCAATCCTCGAATATGAGGCACCATGGCTCAGCTACGGACGAATCTTTAACCTTCCAAAAGAGAGTCAATGCAACATCAACACCCAATGTTGTCCAGACTGGGCAATGGATGTATCGCAAGATACCGACGCTAAGGAACGGTGATGTATAAGATCTCGTTAGCAAAAGTACCAGTAAAGCATATCGAGGTCGAAAGCTTTGGAGTTCAAGGCTGTATGAGGCACAATCCATGACAAAGGGGAGGAAGGATGCGAATTCGACTCACGCTGATTGATGCTGTGCTGTCGAACTTCAAGGGTGGCAGGCACCAGATTCCGCTCAAGACTCACAGAAGCTACAACTTTT
>JAABUK010002128.1_pt1 | contig 36303 bp, 36 predicted proteins | sample 5559141 | NCBI WGS metagenome assembly JAABUK01 (sample SAMN10711869, study PRJNA513367) | rock metagenome | isolation source: Antarctica rocks | place: Antarctica: Victoria Land, Pudding Butte nord | collected 2016-01-03
CTCTCTACTAGCTAATTAATTAATATATTTAAATAGTATTAAAGTTATAATTTTTAGAAATTCTTATTAAATATCTTTTAATTCTTATTTACTATAGTTAATTAAGTAATAATAAGCTATATATTTCTTTTATCTCTTATTAGAAAAGAGTAAAAATAAAGATTAAGATAATTATTAAAAAACTTCCTAAAGGTATTAAAAACAGATTTACTTATATTAATAAGTAAATAAATACCTATTATTACTTAAAGTAGATATATACCTTACTATCCTTTAAGTAGAGTAGATACTTACTTTAAAGCTAGGATAAGTTCTAAGGATACCTAGCTACCTTATCCTACTCTATTCTATAATATAACTAGATTTTCTTTCTTAACTACTAGTATACCTCTCTTTTTACCTTTATCTTACTTTGTATCTTATAAGTAAGTTATACCTATAATATTATTAATACTTATAGTTATATTATTTAATATTACTACTACTAGAATATAATTTATACTTACTTAGCTTTTTTCAATTTTATAATTATTTTCCTTTAAAGAATACCTAATATTATACTTACTAGGATATTTAACTTCTTCTTCCCTAGCTCTATTAATATTAAAGAAAGAGACTTTATAACTATTATATTTTGTTAATAAATAAAATATATAACTTAAAATTATTAAAGGTAGAATTATCTATATTCATCCCTTCTAATAGAGTAATATATAAAGTAGAAGGTAATCTAATAAACTTCTTAGGAGACTTAAGCTAGTTAAAGAAGATATAAATATTATATAATAAAAGGAGGATATAAAACTATTAATAAGTTTAGATCTTAATAGTATTATACTTTAATAGTAAGTAATAATAGAAATCTAAGGATAGTAACTATATATATATATATATATATATATTTCTTTTAATATATAATAAGAAAAATTTAGGTAGTTCTAAATATAAGATAGATCTTATTTATAGAATTTTAGTAGAGGAGCTTTTATAATTTATAATCTACTATACTCTTTACTAAGAAGTATAGCTTAAGAAAGATCTTATATAACTAATAAGAGATCTTTAATAAAAGACTTCTTATAATATATATCTAATAAATACTCTAATAAGTAAGTCTTTAATAAAAAAAGTTATAAATACTATTTTAAAGAGGAATTTACTTTATTAAAATATCTCTTAAAACCTTATTATTATTAAGTTATAATATTATAAAAGAAAAGCTATTATATAAAAGATATATTATATTAAGACCTTATATTTTTAGTAGGAAGCGTAATACTAATATAACTTAATAATAATAAGGTATAATAAGAAGATTATATAAAGGAACTTTTAAAGATATATTATGGTTATAATTTTATTATAGATTATTAGTTTATAAAGTCGACTTTAACGAAGTTATTCAAGGATATATAAAGGGGTCTCTCGTTTAGGGGTCTCTCATTAGCCACGCGGGTCTCCTAAGCCGAACCCTCGCCAAGAGGCACCCTCCGAAGTTTCGCGACCCACCATGGAAACTCCCAAAGTCTCGAGATCATGTCCGTCTATCGTGGACAACTCGATCACCTACCTTTGAGCGCCCGCCGATAGCTCTGAGATCGTCGCGGATCTATGCTTCGTTCATGGCCTCGGTGGTCATCCTCAAGACACTTGGAATTGTGGAAAGACGAGAACAGCGCATACATCTGATGGTGCTGCGTCAGAAAACAAAACGAAAGGGCGATCGAGCTTCTCAACCCATTTTCAACGCCTTGGCCTGAAGAAGAGACAACATGTACAGAATGAAACTGTGCATGATCAGGCGTCTGCAGCTGCTGGCGAAAATGACACATCCTGTTTCTGGCCATTTGACCTTGTACCAGACGATTTCGATAACGTGCGCATACTAACGTACGGCTATGACTCCCACCCAAGTCACTTTTACACGTGGGAGACCGATCATTTTCGTTGCGCACAGCCTCGGAGGTGTATTAGTGAAAGACATGATCATACAGTCTGGAAAGTACGAATACCAGCCGAAGTTTTTGGATGTGGGCAAGTACACATTTGCGATAATCTTTTTCGGAACGCCACACCTGGGTGCGAGTGCGGCTAGATATGGTGAGATGGTGAGCAACGTTGTCGGGTCTTTGCCTGGAGGCCTCAGCGTGTACAAAGAAGTTTTGCGAGAACTCAAGCCAGACGGAGAGAAGCTGAGCAACGTCAACGCTGATTTTAATGATGTTCTTAACAAAAATGTTCCTGCTCCTGACAAGATTCAAATCTACAGCTTTCAGGAGGGCAAGCCTATCTCGAGTGTCAAGTTCTTTGATGGAAAGTTAAATGTCTTCAGCTTAGATAAGGCAGGCACTGACGACAGACAGGTCGTTCCTGACACTTCTTCCTTTTTCAACCGCAGAGATATCGAGCAGGTTTCCTTCATCGCCGAAAATCATATGAACATGTGCCGCTTCCAGTCAGCAAGAGCAGCAGGATATATGGACTTCAGGGCAGCTTTGAGAGGTTATCTCGATGAAATAAACACCAAGACCGGACGAATGATTCTTCGAGCGCAGCCGAAGTCGGATCAGCTCAGAATTACAGAACATGAAGGTCCGTGGTGTAATTACCAATTATTTTGGGTACATCCATTATTGGTTTTACATGACTAACCACTTCATTAGCTCTGACGCAATGTCTCGAGTTCAAGGAACGGCTTGTTCGACAGCAACAGATTGAAAGCTTGGCCACGATCGAGGAGACCTTTGCGTGGCTATGGTCGTCATCTTTCTTCACTTGGCTCCAATCCAGCTCACCGTTATTTTGGATCTCCGGGAATCCTGCTAGTGGGAAATCGACACTGATGAGCCATATCGCACAAAGCTCAAAGACTTTAGAAACTCTCAGGCAAGCTCACGGTTACAAATGGCAACTGGTGTATCACTTCTTCGACTTCAGGGCGGGCGACTCTATTGGCAACAACTTTAAGGGTCTCCTGCGATCTTTTCTTCTCCAGCTCTTACAGAAGAACCCGGATTTTCTGTCACAAGCTCCAGAACTTGAAGCCTTCGTGATTAAAGATTCGGTGAATTCAAGACCTTCAATCAATGCCATGTACCGGGCTTTGAAGCAAACTATTGGGTCTTGTTCAATCCGGCTCTTCGTTCTTCTGGATGGGTTGGATGAATACGAAGGACAAAAAGTTGAGTTAGTCAACTTGATCAACAATCTTGGTTCAGAACACGCCAGATTCTGTCTCGCAAGCCGGGCTGACCCTCCTTTCCCGGATGCATTTCATCGTGTGCCATCGTTCGAAATGCAGAGACTCAACACTCCTGGTATCAAAGCCTTTGCAGCACAGACGCTGCAAAATTTCTTCTCTCATTCTGAGCCTTACGATCACATGGCCCTGCAGACTGTAGCTGATGGCATTTCACAAAGGTCGCGTGGTGTATTCTTATGGGTTCGTTTCGCCATTTTTGAGCTTATTGATGGTTTGACACGTGGTGAGACGTTGGACTCGGCTGCTCTTTGCCAAAGATTGGAACAACTCCCTCAAGAATTACAGGACATTTATTCCCGGGTCTTTCGCCGCGGAACACAAGGAGACAGGGAGACTGCAGGCCTCGTCCTGTTGCTCATTTCCTTCGCACAGAGTGAGCTTGTAGTGGAAATGCTCCGTGAAGCTGTCGACTTACTGCCGAGGAATTTGGTACCTTTCCAGGATTCAATCCTTAGCTCATCCGACAAGAGCTTCATGACTGATCGAGCCTTTCAAAAGGCTGTCTTGGCGGCCACTGGAGGTACGATAGAGACACAGATTCAATACGATTTTATCCTTGAAAAGTCTGTATTCCTGATACGCCTGAGCCATAGAACTGTCAAGAGCTATCTTGACCTCAGAGGATGGCAGGAGCTTCTTGGTGACAATTTCTCTCAAGGCCTTGGACATGCCTTGTGGCTTCAGATCTGCTCGAAGGCCCTGCTTCTGGAGAGATCGAGTTCCAAGTGGTTATCTCTCAGGGAGGAAAGGGAGGAACCCAGAGAGGGCCTGGACGCTCCGTATTGCTGGGATTATGCTTTACGACATCTTGGCATTCATGCTATGCTTTTTGAGGAGGAATCCCAAAAGTCGTCGTTTCCGCTTATTTCATCTGGGTTGTCCACGGAATTTGTACACGCTCATCTCCAGATATCTGACAAACAATGCGCACGGTGTTGTTTTGGACTGCCGGTGGATTTAATGCGAGAACCAATCCATCTTGCGATCGCTCATGGCTGCCTCAGGTATGTGGAAGATTATCTATCTGTAGAAGGTAGAGACATCAGTCGAGAGGCTCCGAATGTGAGAAGAGTTGCGATTTGGTGTGCTTGCAGAGACCTACATACAACAAATATCACCAGGGTGGTTGAATGTGACCGCATACTTGCAGTGGTATTGAAGCACCATCCTTTGGTCGAAGACGACGACCTCATAGCGGCACTGCTCGGAGGGTCTCCTGCTGCACTTCGAACTCTTCTACACTACCGTGGTCCAGGAAAGCTGCATTTGAGATGTCCTACGAACTATCCTGGCCGTCACGTTTGGGAAAAGGGGGAACAGTATGGTCCACTCTACATAGTCGGAGAACGAGGATCGCCAGAACGCGGATCGTCAGATCCAGAAACCGAAGCAATCATCGATCTGCTACTGGAACGAGGTGAGGACATGAATGATCTGTGCGGACCCCTAGGAACCATACTACATAATTATCTCCAACAAGATGAGTATATGACCAATTACAACTACAAGTTCACTGAGCTGCTGATCGAAAAAGGGCTGGACATCAACCGGTCAGGGCCCCAGGGAAATGCATTGGAGTATTTATGGGAAGTCGCAAATGAACGCGCAGGAAATCTGCTCGCGGGACATCAAGCGCTCCGACTTACCATTTGCCACTTGATCGATCTTGGGTCAGTCAACCGTCGCCAAGATCCGAACGGACTCGTACCATCCGTGGATGAAATGAGAAATTTTGCCGTTTGGAAGGGCAGGGCGCTATACAAAGATAACTTCGAGGACACCGTGGAAGAACGCGAGGCGTGGCAGAAAGAGCGCGTGAGATACTACATGGAAGGTCCTCTTGATAGCGCTCCTCACTGATCCGAACCCAAAATTGATGTCGAAAAATCGCACGAGGAGTGCCCGGCGCCTTCTAGAGCTATCGTGGAAGCGTTTCTGCACCTACTTCTTACCGCCATTGTCAGCCCACCTCACGATGTAGGAGCGCGTTGCGAAAACCAAGTTGCATGTACAGCGAGAATGGTGAAGTGCCTACGGGCAGGAAGTCGCCCGGTTGCGCAAGCCTTGCTCCAATGGATGCTTGACAGCGCTGAACGAGATGGATTCATCATGTTTGGAGAAACAACAGCTATATTATCGACAGGAAAGGGGATATCAGGCAACGCTGGAGCAATGTATAATGATAGTCTACAACTGGTGTACCTTGTTTTAACATATAACGTTTCATAAGCATGACTTTTGTGTTAATTATTAGCAATACCATTACCGACTCTCTCTCTCGTCCCCTCTCCTCCTCGCTTCCCGCCACCGTCTCCATCACCCCTCCACGGCCTCTACCACAAACTCATACCCCTCCCCCCTTCCTAAATACCACTTCAATAAGGCGTAGTGATACTACCCCTTATTTACAGCTATGGGGACTATAGGCGGAGACTATCCGCAGGAGAGTTAGATAATGATCAGGAGGATAACATTCGCTACTTCTACCCGCGCTTCTCGAGGGAGCATTTCCCCAAGAATATGGAGCTTATCGGCCCTAGAAAGACGTGACGGTTAGTCAGGTAGCATTAGGGTGGCTATAGAGTCAAGGGAACGGTATTTTTCTAATCCCTAGGTGAGTGCCGTCTCCTAGTCTCCAGCTTGGCGATTATGAAGTTGCTAACGGTAAGAACAGACCTATCACGAAAGGTATATTAAGGAGATCTGCGCGGGGATACACGCGGAGCTTATCCTTGAAGAGTATCGCGACTTGGTGGAATTGGCATCGTGATAGGTTGCTACCGATGCGTGGACTTCGCTTGTTCTTCGGCACGCGGATTCCCGAGTAGGATGATGAAGAAAGGGTACTATAAAAGGGAGTCTATATTCTTGATCAGGAGTGATGTATATTCAAGCCTGAAGATGTACACATTTCGCTTTCTCAAACTCCACTCTATGATAGCCTTTAGAAATCTCAAATCTACATTGGGTCCCTGCGCCTATTTCCAATCACATCAGGTCAAAATGACGAGAAATGGAGAGGTTCCACCTTTCGTATAGGCTTACGAGATTCCCATGTGCATCAATCTTCCCTCCTAAACCATGGCGGTAGAGCATTCCTCATTTCTGCTTTTCCCATTCTGCCCCAGCATAGAGGCTCCCCGGGACCGGCGCCTGAACCTTGACGCTAGTTAATGAGCAGTGTCCTACAGGTTGTGCACCATCCTTAGAGGTCTCATAACCCACAACACCCCACATGACCGTATCGGTAGACGGATTCACATCCGCTTCAGGTGGGTGACACGCAGCACTGATGGCGGCACTGCAGCTCCCAGCAAGTGGCATACCAGGCTTGTATTTCCGAAAGCCGTTCGCAATCCCGAGCAGGACGACCAGGGATCCCAGAGCGATCGTGAAGATAATGGCTATGCACGAGTATCCGCAGGCCGAGAGTGACTGCACGGGATTGTCATCGCCTCCATCATCATATACCGAAATACGGGCGAGGAAAATGGATTGAGAGACCAGCCAATGAAGAAGACCAGACATGACTAACAACGGAACGCCGTACTTGTAGGGTAATTGCAGTCTGTACGTCGAGCGTTGAGCTCCGGCGGGGACCGTTACGCGAAGCGCTTTACGGGTGTGCGCGTAGTCGTTCCACTCGTCTGCGAGTAACATGCATGTGAAGAGGCCGTTGTAGGTAAGGTATAGAAAAGATAGAATGAGCTGCGGCGAGTTCGCTATCACGATGGTAAGGATTGTACTATTGGAGCCAATCTGATGATTCACAATAGATTCTGCTGTAACGGTGCCAAAGCCGAGGGAACCAAGGTGCGATGTGGATGTGCTTTCGAGTGCAGTGTTTCGTAGGCCAGAGCCGAGAAGAATCGCGGAGGAGATCAGAGCGATGAAGCATCTGTGAACTTACATTAGCGATTTGGATAGGTTATCGAAGGATCGATATTCTGATAATGCTTTCACAAGGCGAAAGCTTCGTTGGCTAGGAGATCAGATCCGCAAATTCATCTAGTCCGTGGGACGTTGAAAATCACCAATATATTGAGCAATTCAGGTTTTGCCAGTGCAGGATAAGTGGAAGGAGGTACCCACAGTATGTTGCAAGTTAACCATCGTTTCTTACTTGCAGCGTGGAACCAATACCGTGCTATTGGTTCCCAGCGCATGGCGGCCGTGTCCCAGTCCTTGGATCTCTGAAAGCGCGCCTTGCCTGCCAGGCAATTCCCTTCGGTGGTTGCGTCCGGCTTGTCCAAGAAAGAAGCCATCGCGTCTCCGACAGTGACTAGGTTCAGGGGTCGCTTCCACACGATCAAGCCCATGATAATCAGTTTCACAATATTACAAGCGATCACGATGGCCATGATGTCAACGCTGAATTGTAGTCTGCAATGCTCTTCAACAGGCTGGCTAAGACAGTACAGGATTGGCCGTCCGTTCATATGCCATGTGCTCGCCTCCACAGCTTTCTTTCCAATATCGCAGGTCTTGTTGTTATTGTCGGTCTGAACAACGTCCGGATAATCGCAAGGCCAAGGAGGCCTGTATTCGCCTGTCTCCATCATTTTCGGCAACTGGTTGGGCCAAAAGTCCAACAGAGCATTAGTGTTGTTCTCGTATGAGGATATCAGTAAGACATCTGATCTGGTCGAAATGATCTCCTTTGAGTATTCTTCGATGCACGCTTTGTTATCCATTTTCTGCAGCTTTGTCAGATTTCCACGCATGTTTTGCACATTCCGCGTGTTATCATTATAATACGAGCCATATGAATACGTTCTTGCTGGCATGACCATAGCCTGGGATAGGTTGAAGGGAGCCCCGGTGAGAAAGTCATTTGTGACAGTAAACACTGAATATTGTCGTGCGGATAAGGTGGAGAATACAGCGCTGTTGTACATTAGATGCAGCGGAATCGAAGAAGCTGCAATTAACCACCACATGACGAGTCTCGAACGCGATATTCGCCATAGATTCCGCATACTTGGCACCCCAATATCCATCCAAACCTTTCTTTTGTGTGCCTTGTCAATCTCGTCTCGGGTTGGGGCAGAGAGACATTGCATAGCGTAATTCGATGCGCCGAGAAGTAGCGTACTGAGAGCATTGATCGCTAGATGAAGCCACGTCGCAAGGTTCTTGGTCCTGCTGCATGCCCCACTGTGCAATGTCCCAAGCCCTCCTTTTACTCCATACCGACTAGCAGCCCATGTAGTCAAAACCACATTGACCAAGAGTACCGACGCAATGACCATGGTGGCACAAAGCACACCGAAGTGGTATCCATGGTTCCCTCGGAAGACATGCCCCACTGGCTGATGATGTATGGATGCAATGCTGCGACGAAGAGATTGGACACGGCTCGGAGGTTTCGTCAATGGTTCGGAGGTGGAAGCGAAGGCATCGCCGGTGTCTGCTCGTTTTGGCGCCGGGCTGCTTTGGCCTGGTCAGTAGGGGTCCGGTATGAAGAAGGATGTCGCTCACGAGCCAAAACTTTCCATCTCGAATGGATCGTTGGTGGTGCCATTCTTGATCTCATTGTAGCCCCTTCCAGAGTGCGCAGATGGTAGCCAGACGGGCATCAGGCGATCCTTTCGTGAGAACATGCTGTCTCAGCCTGTCTTGGTTCCCAACTGAGGATACGGGAGTCGCGATACAATCTCAACAGCCACGAGCCATTCACCAGCAGACTCATTGCGAGCAACCATGTACGGTGACAAGAAGCAAGTAGAAGCTTGTGCACAGGCAAGAGGTGGAAGCAGGCAACGAGATTAGCTGTTTCATGAAATCCTTCGAGGCTCAGCCTCAGCCCTAGTTTTACTTCCACGTCATTTGATGCTATGGAGTCGTCTTCGCCAAGGAGCCATATGAACATCAATCAGATCTGGAGGATTGTCGCCAGTAAGCATAGATTCAGGAGGCCATCTTCAATGGTTGAAATTTAACAGTTTGAAAAGACTCGAGGATGCGGTAGACGGTAGTAGAGAAGCGTGAGAAGGTCTGCGGGTGCACGTTCCCGAGCTAGTACTGTTGTACATTAGCTCCCGGTGCAATGTCCGATAGCCCCGAGGCAGGAAGACCGCCAAGATATGTCTCGTAATGGTCCAAACCTACAGCAATCAATTGATCAGCTAATATCTCTACAATAGTATCAGCTGAACGCTGTGTTACACCGTACAATTCTTACCCGACTTTTGGCATTAACACTGCGCGAGCAGGTCCACAAATGTCCGTAGTAGGAGACAGATCAAACACAGCGAACTTCAATGCAAACTCCTGCGTGCTAACAGAGCGACTGCGAATGTTAGTCAATGAGCCAGAGGATCCAGGCGTTTTACAGTGAATAACATGCAAACCTTGTCGCTGCGAAGCCCGTCGTTGGAACGGCCGAGAGCAGCTCATCATGCAGGCATCAATTGAAAAGGTAACCTACAGGCCATCATCCAAACGATCGAAGAGGCCATGGCATGGCTGAGAGGTGAATGCTCAACCCAATCTTTTCCGCTCATGAAATCCGCCTTCATCCCATTCCCAGGCGAAATTTGTCAAACCATCTCGATCCTGCAGCTTGATCGCAACAGCCTGTCCGTCATCTGGACGGCGTGGGTGTCAGACTGGTATCATATCCGGACCTATCATTTCCCAGCATTCCCGTGGTCTTGGCTTGACATGATATTGGAAGATGAGGAGCGGCTAGCTGTGCCATTGACATCATAACAACAAGAAGTTTGCCTTGTCTTCCTATGGACTCATTTGTTTGGCATTGTTCTCAGTATCGGTCAATCGCGTCCATCATAGCACGTAAAAACTCCCAGGCGGCTATAACCAAACGTTTCGACTCCTTCTATACCAGGCGAAAACACCTCCCGATGTTCCTAGCTCTGTCAGAATTGGAGCATGAAGATGAACGGAGTGAGCGGTTCGATGGACGATACGGTTACTAATAGTGCTCGTCTACCAATCCCGAAGGGCCAGTCCCTTTAAAGTATGAGAGCGACCTTCAATATAGGAAGTTACGGTGTAGCAAAGGTGCAAGATGTACAACAGACAACGTTACCGAAGAGACTATATATTGTGAGAAAGGTTTGCAAGCTTATCCAACGTTGTGCCAAGATAACAGTTCACAAAACATACATCACTCGATTCAAATCCATGAGCGCCTTCTTCGCCGCGTCAACCCAGCTCATTATACATCAAGCATCCACGTTGAAATATCACCGATCTCTCCGCTTCTTAGAGTACTCCTCCGACAAGCCTTTCTCCTTCTCGTGCTTCCTATACACAACCACTTGTCAGCGGGATCCATGATAACATTGTTGTTTCCTCCACGCATGCTTCCAAAACAGCAATCAACTCACTTATCATAGCGATTCTCCAGCGCATTGCCCGCCAACCCGCCTAGGACCAATCCGGCAATCGTCGCCCCAATGCTCCCCTTCCCATTGCGCTGAGCAATTTCCTGCGCACCCACCGCTCCGGCGATCGCGCCCAACATACCGGCACCAACACCTCGGTCAGAAGTGGAAAAATGCTCTTTCGCCTTGTCCAACGGCTTTGCCTTGTCCGTAGGATTGGAGCGATCCATCGACTTTGAGTGCGACGAATGGCCGCCTTTCCTCGAAGAGCGACGAGCAGGGCGCTCGTCTTCGGACGAAGATGCGCTATCACTATATTCATCGTAATGACTATGTTGGCGATGATTGCCGCGGCGAGACCTGCTGTCTTGGTCAAAATCATACTGTCCTCCTCCACCATAGCCTTGCAAGTGGCTATCTCTTCTCATGGGGTCCTGTGGAGGCTGATAGCTGTTGTTGCTGCCATAGTCCGGCTCATATCTTCCTCGACCGCCAGACATATACGCATCCTGAGGCGGATAGCCGTACTCGGGGTTTGCCATATGATGAATGGCTGTACTTCAGCTGGTCTACAGCCTTGCGCTTTTGCTGTTTGCGATGCTGAGAGTCGCGGTCGGAAGTGTGATACGGACAAGACTTGAGTGCCTAGGTAGGGTACTCTAATTATGATCCTTCTGATGACTCGGCGCAGAACGTTACGATCGAAACATGAAAAGATTCCTTCGTGTTGTAGCCTTGGAGTCTGATGAGATAGTTTGAGGGGCGAAGCGGGATGACATGCTGACAAGGCAGGGCTGTGCAGCATTGGCAAGTTGCCTCAGCTCAAGCGCGCCAAGCTGAGTAATCTTAGGACGAACCTCCTTCGGGTTAGTCACACTGGCCCTTGTGCCGACATGCCGACTTGGCACGTCTTCGATCTGATGCCGTTCCTCCTGTTCATCCTTCTTCCCTACAACTAGGATGAGACTCATCGTGGGGACGGAGTCAGCATGATCTTCTGAGCCAAGCAGCAGGTCACTCCATGTATGTCAGTCCTGAGTAAATACAAGGAACAACACATCGTCAAGAAAACCTATGGGGCAGACTCTAGGCCGACCAGACCTGGTCTATTGTACTATGACAGTTGGACCTACTAGCGCAGACAGGACTAGATCCACTATGGCTGGTGATACTGATGCTTTCGCGCTTATCACTCTACAACGACCATCTTTTACCTCGGAGCCATCGACGGCGCCAGCCCAATTGATCACCCAGGCTAGCGTTGATCAAAACTCTCTGCACGTCAGACGGGCTTCGTGTCCCGCACTTGGATACACAAAGGTGGCTGATTACTTGAACAGCATCTCCCATATTCGCTCTAGAAAGAGAGGGAGCATTGATCGCCAATCGTACCGGGCTACAACAGTGTATAGCAATGAGCATACTCGGATTTCTTGCCACGGTCGTCTAGCTTGTTCATTACTAGAGCTAACGGACATTATCGACGTGATATGCGAGGTCTCTCCATATGGCATCAACACCTAAGGCGACAGCTGGCTACTAAATTCAAGATCTCCTTTCAGAAAGTTAAATGGTATATCGGATATCCTGCTCATGGTAGAGGCTTCCTCTTCTATACTACTTTGGTCTCCGCTTATCACTGTCAAAACCAACACGATAAGACCACGGCCTTGAGCGGTAGATGAGCTAACTCTGATAGGGAGTAACTCTTCGCCAGTAGCGGCTAGATTATTCTTCGCCGCTTTCCACGTCACTTTCGTGCTCACTGTCCTCACTGTCATCCTCCAGGTTGATGTTTAGTTCAGCATCCCTCTGGGCAAAGTTTGGGTCAACGAAGGGGACACCAATCTCTTTGGCAACCTTGCGTCTTTTCCCTTCGCCAAGCTCACGAACCTTCTTTATCATAGCTATTCTCAACGCCCGGATTTTGGGCGTGTTAAGACGCTCTTTGCGGACGTTGACCCACGCAAGAAGTGGCCTCAAGTCCTTGTGCTCCCCGCTATTCCATACCAACAACCACCTAGCATAGTCACCGGGATCGCTTTTGGCTCCGGCTTCCAGAACTGTACGACAAACATGCTGATGGTCTTCAGTGACAGCTTCGACAATAGCATCCATTCCATAATCTTTCAATCGCTTCTCAGGTTCCAGAAAGGTAACATGCGGACCGGGATCTTGAGGGAAAATTTCCGCACCAGCTTCGAGTAGGACTTTCACGGTAGCGTTATAGTTGTGCAGTACCGCAGTGCTCAGCGCCGTGGGGCCGTTGTAGACCTGGGCGTTGATGTTGCTCGTTGTCGCCTTCAGCAGTATCTTGACGATACCTAGATGATCGAACCGTGTTGCATGCCACAGCGACGTTCGTCCGCAATCATCTGCTGTATCTACGTCGGCACCATAATGAATCAGGGATCTGACGACTGCCTCCTTCCCCGAATTGCAGGCACAATGTAGGCAAGTCATTCCATCCACCAGCCTTGATTCCGTGTTAGCGCCATTCCTTAGAAGAAATTTCACGATTTCCTCATTCCCTAGCGAAGCAGCACACGACAACGATGTTCTACCATGACTATCTATTGCTTCGATGTCCGCACCATTTTTCAGCAGGAGCTTTGCAATGGTTGTATCGTCTCTTCGGCAGACAAGATGTAAAGGAGTGTCACCCTCCAAGTTTCTCAATCGCACGTTAGCTCCTCGAGCCAGTAGAGTCTTGCAATTTTCATCGCGTTCGAAATCAATGGCCACCATCAGGGGTGTCAGCCCGCGCTCATTCTGGGAGTCTATACATGCGCGCCTATCAAGCAACAGCGTCACATCGTCAGGTCCTTTCGAACGTGCGGCCTCATGAAGCGATGTCCAGGCACCATTATTACTACGAAGGCGCCAAAGCAAACGTCAACCATAGATTGAAATCGCACGGCATCGAGGGACTCACGCTTCGTCCTGAGGAGCTTCAACCACGGCTGAGCTGGGTTCGTCGCGGGCGCTCATGGTTAGGTTCAAACCCTTCTCTCCTCCCTAGGTGAATGGGATTACTCCACAAAACTAGTACGCGAAATTTCCTGGAGAGGTATCTTCGCTATATTCTGATAGATGAGCATTGACATACAAATCATAGGCAGGATTCATTTATGCGCCCCACTACAGAATGCTAGCTGATCCTCCATAACAGGCACCAGCAGGCAGACGTTCTGCAAAATACGCACCCTGTGGTATCTTGAGAACTCGTTGGAATCTAGGCGGAACCAACACCTAACCATCTCCATTCAAAAGCTATCCACCTCCCCCCCCACCGGCGGCCCAAGCCCAATCCCAAAAACCCCCTGAAACCTCCCCGTATCCACCCCAACCCCAAACGTAAACACCACCTCCCGAACCCCATACCGTTCCAACAACCCATCAAACCTCCCAATCGCCCACTTACACAACGGCACCGTCGGCGGCGGCCACAGCGTCTCCAACTGCAAGTGACTGGTCCCAGCGAGACGGATGTATGCCGGACACGGACTACTATCCTTGAGCTCCTCGAGCCGAAGCAACAGCAGTCCGATGGTCCATCTGATGCTGACGCGGTCGGCCCTGTGGAAGCGGTGGCCGGTGGAGATGACGTGGAGGTATTGGAGGTTCATGGGGCTTCTGAGTGTGAAGGGGATGGGTGGCCATGTGGATCTTTATGCCATCAGTAACCGTTGAAGTTTGTGTCTGATTGAAGAAACTATTATGGGGAATGCATACTTGGCTGGCACAGAATCGAGTGATGTAAGATTCAACAGCTTTCCTTCAATCGGCAAAATGCTCAAGGTGAACGATGATTCGGTTTTATTAAGCTGCAGCGGTGACGCATGTGCCAGACTCAGGAACAGAAAATATAGAACGGGTGGCGAGGCTATGACCAGCTTCATGGTAACAATTCCCCCCTGCCTCGTCGCAGATGTTCTTTCTGTGGCTCCTCCTGGCCGGATGCAGCGGTGCGATAAAGCCAGCTCATGCACATCGCGGTTGTAGCGGCAATGCTGTTCACGTACCGTCATGCCTGCTTAAAGTATAAGGCTTGATTCAAGCGCATGAAACGAATATCCGACTCCCGCGTGAAGACGGAAGCCATCCAGACCCGTGGGATGTACCCGAAAATTTATGAAAAATGATACGATGTGGAACAGAAGCTAAGCTTCTTGTATCCAAGGTGGCAGTAACCTACCATGTAGTATAAGTGAGATTGGTTTTCAGATTTGCGACTTCTAGGAACAGGTCCCGTCTAGGGACTTGCTACCGACGTTCAACATTCCCAAAACAACCCCCCCCAACCCCCCCAGCAGCCAAAACCCAAGAAGCCCTCACCTCCTACTTCACCACCACCCTCACACCCTTCGAATCAACACTATGACACGCATTGAAAAAATCATGCTTAATCTCAATATCCTCCACGCCCGTCTCGAAAAACTCGAACGCGAAGCGTCCCGGTGCAAACACGGCAGCGAGGGTGAGGTAGAGTTCGCAGTATGCAAGACTACTCCCACAATATCATTAGCCTATCCCACCATCTCATCGTAGAGGAGGCGGGCATACTTCATCCCAAGACACTGTCTCGAGCCTTTGCTGAACGAAACGATATACTTTCGCAACTCCGCCGCGTTGGGCTGCAGCCAGCGTTCAGGGGAGAAAGAGCGTGGGTTGGGGAAGAGGGCGGGGTTGTTGTGCATGAGGAAGGAGCTCATTCCTACGGGTGTCTGGGTGGGAGTGTTAGCTGACGGTTATCGATTGAGGTTTGATGAGCATGGCCGTAGCGGCAGTGCGGGCTTGATTGGAAGTGGGAATGACCTACACCTGGGGGTATGGTGTAGTTGTTGTACTGCAATGCTACATCGGGTGAGATGCGTTGGAGTCGCTGCGTAACGCCGTATCCCCATCTTTAAAAGGTCAGCTTCTCCAGGTTCTAGGACTGTTTGGGGGGAAATTTGCGTTCGCGGTGGTAGACTCACCTCAAACCTTCCAGAATGATTGCACTCTGCGAGATTGTCAGTAGATGCATAGATATGAATACAGTGAGTCCTGTTCAAGGTCGCATCAGCTTACCAGATATGGCAATTGCTCGAGCTGTGTCCATTTGGGCTGTGCATCCGGCTCTGACATAACATCTTTCAACTCTGCCTGCAACCTGTCACGCATGCGTTTATCCTCGATGAGGTGATACGTAATCACAGTTAATGTGTGCGCAACTGTCACCGACCTAACCATTATATTAGTAGAGTGGACTAGTTCAATGCCTATGCAGTCAATGCAAAATCAATATGCATACCCAGCGGCGACTAGTGATACCCCCTCGAGCTCAAGACGGTCCACTGACTTATCCTCCGGTGGCAATTGTTCATTCGTCAGTAAGTCATAGAATATAGTCTTCTGGCCCTGTCCATCCGGTTTCTTGCCCTCATCCAACTCAGCCTTGACGCCGAGCACCTGAGCGCGAATCATCTGCACAGAAATTAGTAAGAGTTCGCAACTAAGCTATGTCAATCGACTTACATTCCCCAACATAAGCAGCGCGCTCAATTGCGGACTAATCATCGCCACAAACTTTTGTGGTATCCTCCGCACCATGGGTTCCATCCAGCCAAATTGTTTGAACAAGTGAGTGACCTCCGAAGCATCCATCATCCCTTTATGCCACACACGTGCAAAATCCGGATTGTCCATAAACCCATACGGTTTGGCAAAGGTATATTGCACAATAATATCAGCCGTCAGTGCGGTGAAGGCATCAATCAAATTGATGACATTGCGAGTCCCCCGCTCGCGCTCAAGGCGTGACACCAATCTGTCGATGACAGTCTGGACGGCGGGCTCGAGTCGATAGACGGATGCTTTGGAGAAGTAAGGCGCCACAGCATTGCGTCGGATGCGATGACGCTCGTGGCCTTCGGTTGCGAACGTCGACATTGAGTCACCGAAGCCCTTCATCGCCCATTGGTATTTCATGCTTCGTCGCGAGGAGCCAACGTACAATTCGTCGTAGTATCTGACAAAGTCAGTGGAGACCAGGATACCCAGCGAACCCAGGAGGCCTTTACTCGGGGTCGTCGATGTGGAGTTCGTGAGGACTGATGCGCACAATTGGTCCTATGATCTTGGTCAACATCTGATATCTGAAGCTGCATCTCGCGTCTCTAGGAGGGAGCTCACCGTATTGCTTATGCATCTCCGCAATCTTCCATGTATACTCCCCACGCTTGACGACGTCGTAATAGAATTCGAACCAGAGCGTCAATGCAGCAAGCTTAGGACCAGGAAATTTGGCCAAGGGGCTGAAGTACAATCGATATATCGCCAAGCTAGCATAATATACCAGAAGACCGCCTGCCAACAAGGCGAGACGATTTCCCGTGATCGAGTCCATTGCGAAATGCCTGGAGTCGGCGTGCAAAATGAAAGATCATCAGAGGTGGATAATACGCACCTTTTGTGGATGGTCGGAGGATTCTTCCCCACTCCCACGGGGCATCGTGGGGCCGAAGTACGCGGTTACAACGACATTCCGGAACCATCATTCTGAAAATCAAAATCCGACGTCGTCATACGTAACCGGATGACATATGACTACATAGTAGTACATATTGTTAGTGCGTCTACCATGCTTATTATACGCATCTTCGCTAGTATTAGTACTATACCTACCATCACTATTATCAGGGCTAATAGTCTCGTGCGAGCAACGCAAATTCAAGCGACAATACAAGAGTAAAGGCATCCAGGATAGCTGACGTCCTGATCGCGAGCGTCACACGGGGTGCTGGACATATTTGCTGAGGCTTTCTTTGGCATATCAGCAATGGTCTTGTTATCTCAAGGCAGTAGAGCATTTCTTTCAATAGGATTGTCGTACAGCTGTGGAGTAACAGCGCTGAGGCAAAGCTGATGTGATGTGACCAAGGAACGAATCGCATGTTTCTCCCTGCCTCTCAGAGTTTGAACTTCGAAATTCAAGAGAGGCCGGACACTGCTAAAGATACTGTTTTCGTGGCGTCCAGGCAGCTTTACAGCCGGGAAGGGCCAATCAATCGATGACGATTGAGGTGCCGCCAGAGGACACGCTTTGAGCTGCGTCGTCCAATAGGAAACTCCAATGATGCGATTCCCCCCTCGAATTGCTGCTGCTCGCCCCGAAGGGTCGCGCAACGATTGGCTGGAATGCTCTAAACCCAAGCCTAGACGCATATGCGCCAAGGCTCTAGCTGTTTGACAGGCCGGCTGAACGACGGCCATCTCCCTTTGTGATAAGTATCGAAAGCGCCTATTCCAACTATCGGATATGAACAAGGCTCCATCCGCACGGTTGCCGAGCCGCTGTCCTCTTTCTTACACTGCCATCAACGCAGCCACATCTGTTTGAACCTTGATGCTCATGCTGTTCTCACCCCTCCTTATAACCTATTAGCGACCATGCATATTCGCGCTCCCAATTAGGTACGAGCGAGCTTGTTCGAGTATTCGCGCACCTTGCCACTGCATTGATCGGGATGCTTTCTCCTAGCCTTCTCCTTGTCAGCCATCCAGCCCGACCGCTGTCACAGAGACCTAGACTAGATGGCTCATCATCCATTTTGGACATACTTCTGCTTGGAAGCTGTGTTCTCGTTCACTTTCGCACTCACTCTCCCTCCAAATTTAGCTCCAGTACCGCCACTTGCATCAAACAACGAATCTGCAGGCTTCGCCTGGAACCTTGGCGCCGTCTTATCTAATGCGTCTGAGAATCTTGGAGACTCCCTTCCGCCCCCCGTCTGCAAGGGTGCTTCCTCGGCACCAATCTAAACCGCGCAAGCTGTTTCCAAGCATTGCACAGTATACCTCTCACGAAAGGCAGACGAGAATTCGGCGACAGGACATTTGGTCGCATGGATATACCACTCCCACGACGATTCATTAGCGGTATGATCTCAACCTCGTATTTCGACATCATGACTACTCTTTTGGCAGCTCAATAACACTTTTGAGTCGGAAATGTAGGAGACGGTGTTTGTGCCATTGACATCTTCAATCGCGGCGGCTATTACCGAGATGTGGCTACTTTCCAGCAGATATCACAGGCGGCAAATCGGTTGCTCCAGGCCTGCCTCACGAGAAAAGATCCGCAGTCTCCTAATCAGGGTGGCTATACACGGGACATAGGTATGTCAGCCCTCACATTGAGGTCAGCAGCATATGGTTATGTCTTGTTGACAAGAGGTTGCATCGTCTTTCTGCCGTGGTGCAGGTCGTGCTGTCGGATTGTGGATTTGAATGCGGCTTGCGTGTTCTCAATGTCCAGATTGGTTGCGTTACTGAGGTTCATGATCTCCTCATCAGGTCAGAATAAGAATCTTGTGATAGTACTTAGCGTGTACGCGCCGCACGTGGCATGCTACGGGCCGCCTGAGTCCTTCAGAGGGGCAGGGCAAGACTTACTAGGTATGATCCCCGTAAGCACTGAAAACCAGACCTTCGGTCCGCTAGGAGAATCTGGGGTAGAAGTGACGGTTCCGAAGAAGTTTGCCAAAGCTAGGGTCGTTGGTATGCATGCTCCGCCCCCTAGGTGAACCATAGCAAAGTGTTAGTCCTGCTGATTATTCAAAGCACCCTTGGGTATGGAACCAGTAGTCGACGTTGAAAGCCGCGATCCTGTCACTGGACGATGGTTCGACCTCTGCGCTGGTGCGGTAGCGATCAATGCTATCTGCGTTGCGGGAGGATTTGCTGGCACCTCCTTGCTGCCGGGTGGACTCGGTATCACTCTCAAAAGGATAAGCAGCGGCCTTGGGAGCAATAACACTGCCGTAGATTAAAAGAAACTTCATACACGTTCAATGAAACGTCTCGCACATGCGTGGTAGAGAGATGAACAAACCAAACGGCGGCTCAGAACCCGCCTTTGTCTTGCATCTTCTTCACCATTCCCATGGTGCCCTTGATCCAGCCCATCTGTTTTCCGGGCTTACCCATGCTGCCTTCTGCTTCCTTGCCATTTTTGTCTCTCCACACGCCATCATCGACACCCGCCTTACCGTATTTCGCTGTATTTTGGTTGCGCTCGATGCCTTCCCTCCACTTTCGACAGACCTCTTCGCTATCTATCATGACGTTGATCTCTTGACTGTGATACCAGCTCTGAGTGTCCTGATTGCCGGATCCTTGTATACCAATATGACCGTCGGCAATGAGCAGTTTGACGTGGCAGCTGCGGGCTTTGAAATTGTGATGAATTGGGTGATCTTGATCCTTGCCCACATAATAGCAGACATGTAAGAGTTTACGTTCGGGCTCGGACAAGGCGTCGACAAGATTCCCAGCGAACATCTCATTCGTGCCGCCTTGGCCGGGCATGATTTCACCAGCGTCATTGTAACCAAGACAAACGTAGTAAGTGATCTCGACGCCTCGCTTGAGCGCGGCGATGCAAGCGGCATGCAGCGGGGTAGCGTTCAGATCTGGTGTCTGGATGAAGATTGACTTCTGAGCATTACGGATGCAAGAAAGCCAGGCTTCGTTCTGAGGCACGAAGACGTTGCTGTTGTTGGGATGGCCGTATGGTGGACGAGAGACAATTGCGATTGGGATAGGCGAAGGAGTGGAGATAGGTATGTACGGCGTGAACTCCTCCCCATCAAGGATCTCTGGCGCAGTTGGTTCGAAAGGCTTGGGACACGCGATGTTGAGCTGTCGGTTGGTAGCCTGTAGTCGTGACTCGTTGGGTTTTGGCGAGTAAGCTGATTGCATTCGGGTGATCTCTCCTGCCATGTCCGAATCATAGTGGGGCTCGCCAGGCATCAGTTCTGGAAGCTGTGCTGCCTGACCGTCCATGACAACTTGGTGCTGCTCTCGCGCACCGCCTCGATCCATGAATAGAGATTCTTTGGGCTGGTCTACGGTATTCAAACCCCCTGCAGTGGCAGGATTGCTAGAGCTTGGTAGGGATGGGGAAAAGGCGTTACCCCAGGTGATTAACGCAGTGTCGTAGATGGAGTCAACAATGGGTCCTTCAAGGTGCGTCATCATCTCCATATTCGTATTGTCCTCGGTATTGTTGCTCTCAATGACAGCAAGCTTCCTGTCCACGACCATGAACTTAGCGTGGAGCGTTCCAAGTAAAGGCTTGTGGTAATTGATGGCCTGAAAATCGACATGCGGCATCTCTTCTGGTTTCGGCAATTGGATAGCTTTGCTATGGTCATCAATCAGCAGGCTCTACCAACTTACATAAGACGAGAAGAATATCTACCCAGAGTATGCCTCCGGCTTGACTTCTTGCCTGTTATTGACAAATTGGGCGGCCCCAGCCTTGTCGTACATGACCTTTACCACAACCCCCTCACCCCTACGTCCAGCTCTCGCAGAAAGCTCTTTCAATGCATCACTGATGAGCTTGGAAGCGACCGAAGGGGACCAAGAACACGTGATGAAGATGACTTCTTTCTCCGCTCTCACGATAAGGTTGGCCATATGACGAAAGATATCGGCTAGCGGAGCGATGATGGTCAAGGGTATGGTGCCATAGCTGCCCATGAGCGACGGAGAGACCATGCCTCCCAATGGATCGGCATCCAGGCACGACAGCACATCGTGAAAGACGCGTAAGAAGAACGGGCTGGGTTGACTGGGTTCCCATTTGCCGCACTGGCGTGCTCGCTCGAGGTCTGCCACCGTTGCAAGGGGCCTATCGACTCTGGAGGCATCATGGGTGGTGGTCGGCTTCTGATGTCCGAACAGTCTCTTGGTGATCTCGGTAGGCGACTCTTTCGGGTTCTTGGCGAACTCCTCACTGACCGATGGTGTCGCTTGGCAAAGCTTGATTGCCTGGTCGGAGACCATCTTGAGGTATGAGCGAGGGCTACTTTCTTTGTTCGGAGAAGACCTTTGGCACAAGCACGTCCCCACCCTAGACTCGGATAAACTTATATTGGTGACTCCAAGCTCTGACCAGCCTGGCAGAGTCTTTGCAACGGTCGAGTCTGAAGAGCAATCCACCAAGGAAGCCTGTTTTTCCAGCGGAGGTCGAGCGCTAGTTCCCAGAAAGGCTAGCTCACGGCTATACCCGCCACACTCCACTTATGGTCTAGACTCCCCGGACCCTTGACGGCGTTTTTTCCAGCGGAGCTCGAGCGCTAGTTCGTCAAGAGGCTAGCTCACGGCTATACGCGCTACTACTCTACTTATGGTCTAGACTCCTCAAACCCTTGACTCGAGCTTCCTTTGCAAGATAGAACTTCCAAATGCAAACAGTCGAGAACGATGTTGCGATTTATGCGTGATCCTGATATCATATCGAGGCCAGGAAATGATCCAGGCTGAGACAAGTTCTCAGATTCTCTATCTCTTTCCTATTGAGAAACACGGTGAGCCTTTCCGCGCTTGACCCTATTTAGCACACCGATGAGCTTCAGCCTTGTCCTGGTTGGGGCTCGGTGTTAGGTATAAAACATACCTCCTTCCCTCATCTTGCACTGGAAATCATTGCTGCAGTTCGAACCCAGCGAGTTGATTCCATCATCGACAATGGAAAATTCCGGAGAGTTCTCAGACTTTGATTGGTTTTTGCACAACATTGATGACCTTTATGCCCCATCAGGCTCTGCCATAGCTTCGCTTACCACCGACTCAGCAGTGCCTGATTGGATCGACTTTGACTCATTTGTCCAAAACCCTACCGGGACCGATGATGATCCTTTCAACTTCTCTTTCCCCTCTCAAAGCTGTGCGTCTTACTTGGGCGATCCATCAAATGCAGCTTTTGATAATATTGAGACACAATCGGGTAAGATCACAGAATATCCCGAACAGCTTCCAGAGCCAGCCGACAATGCAGTTGCCCGAGCGACCGCAAAATCAAAGAAAAACGATAGCCCTCTTGACCTTCCCGGCTGTTCCTCGTTCTCTATAGCAAGATCAGACTCCACAAAGCCGAAACGCGCAAAGTTTCCGCAACAACGTCGCAAAGAAGTCGCAGAGGTTCGAGGACTGGGCGCCTGCCTGAGGTGTCGATACCTCAAGGTCTCAGTGAGTGACAGCGTCTATCTATCGCACAGACCCCACTGCCGACGATTAACCTGTAAGTGCTCGAATGCAAGGCCATGCAGATCATATATGCAGGTTCAGACATCCTGCTCTCAGCGCGAGCCAAGATACAAGTGGATGCGTTGTCTTCCGTTCTCATTGAAAGACGTCGATCTTTATTCTATGTGTGAGTCGATTCCAATGACCATCAACAAACAATGCTGATCTCTACAGCTACTTCATGTGATGACGATCATCACAAGGCCCTGTACCGACTTTCCAAATATTTTGTTCTCGAGGCCGTGCACCATGAGTTTCATTCCACCGTCGACTGCAATGTAGACGAAATCTCCCTCCAAATCGCAAAATGGATGTCTGAATCACTCCAGAAGGTCACTTGTACCATGTGTAGCATCGAGCCAGAGGGTTTTCGTGGCCTGCACGACCTTCGTCGGCACGTCGAAGAAAATCATGGCGCGACTCGTGAAGCGTGGGTATGCAAAGATATTTCTCCTGACCAGACGTTTTTGTCGAAGTGTAACTCGTGCAGAGAAAATAAGACTTATGGGGCGTACTACAACAATGCTGCCCATCTGCGACGCATACATTTCCACTCAAAAGAAAATTCCAAAAGGAGCAACAAGTCCACCAAATCACCAGGCGAATACTACAAGATCCCAACAGAGATCTTACGGTCGTGGATGGAAGAAAGAGACGTGCCTGTAAGAGAGGATCTATCAACCTCCGACGCCAACAGTGCCCAAGTTGTGAATAGCAGAATTATGATTTTGTCGTCAGACCGATTTAAGGATTTCCTGTCAGGCTTGCTAAGCCCGGACTTCTGTCAATGGTTCAGGTGGCTAATAAAGATCTCTTCGATCATATACAACCATGACGGTGATGCATCGCTGGTGGGATATAGCCTCAAAGACCTATGGAACATTTGCGCATACGCTGGGACCAAAGTTATGCAAGAGTTGGAGTCGTTACTGAGTAGCATATCTCTCGCGAAAGCCACACTGCCACGTTTGACAGCGGTGTTTGTGGTATTGTTTGGGACGATCATTTCTGTCGGATATATAAGCGCAGTGTGTCGGGTCGAAGATGTATGTGTTCCCTCTATCCAGTGCTGTGAAAACACTTACGGACCTGCTCCTAGTCCTACAGAATGATCAATGCTCAACAACAATTGCTCCGCATACTCACCCACCACATGATCGTCATTGCCGAAAGAATAAATCTACTCAGTGCAGATGTCACCGAAGATAGCCTCATTGAAGACGCTCATCGCCATTGGGACAGGCTTACAGCTCATGAGTGGAAAGCCGTTGTAGTAAGATTCCCGGTTAGGAATGATAAAATCTCATGGTCTTGGTGTGAGGATGACTCCGGTACACCGGACGGATCAGCGCCAGAGGTGCAAGGATATTGCTCGACTCTGCAATGTGGCTCATGTAATGCAAATGTGTCCGTGAGTGGACATGAGAATTAGAAGAGGGTGCATGGCCACAGGTGTCGGTATCAAGAGGTCCCGCATTCATTTTGCACCCTTACGACAGGTTTCACCCAAGCCATTCGACATCTCGCCACTTTCTCGCATGCCAACAGATCAAGACCTCCAGACTCAGAGTGATGTTGGCACAAGCGCATTTCCACTGTATCGTCCGGGGACTGAAGATCGCCATACACAAAGCTATTGCTCACCGTTATTGTTCGACTCGGGGCACGGCGCACCTACCAATGATGCAACGAATAGGGCGATGAAGCTACCATCGCCATCAAATTTTACCTTCCACCCTAGCCAAGAATCCAATCCCGCAGACTTTTCTCCGGAACCATGGGCGGCCGAGACCTCCAATTCAGTTCTCTCAGCTGATGATTACGGGTAAGGTATTCTCGATAAGTTCAAGCGGTATGGGCCGAACAAATTACTGACTCTCCATAGAAATCCTATCGATCTGAAAGAGCGGTACTCATGCCTCCATCATGGGTATTCGATGACTTCCCTCTCTGCTACAACGCTGGAACATCATATCAAGAGTAGTCGCAACGATGACAGACCTTTCAACAGCGAGGGTCGGCTTCCACCAGCTGCCGATCCGTTGTACCCAGAATTCATCGTCCCAGGTAGCGAGTTTGCGGCGTCCATATTCAATGACCAGTTCTCTTTCCTCCAACCTGCTTCTTGATATGTGGTCAGGCCTTCAAACAACAAACTAGCTCTCACGCCGTTCGCGCACCCGTGTCCACGCAGCCACGACTTGAAAATGCCTAATACCACGGTGCTTCCCGGGACACAAAACCAAAGCCAAAGATGTTGAGAGCGCATGTTCAAAGATGTCATTTAGACGATTTTCTGCTACGATGTCGTCCGGCAAGGCTTGCGAAACCTGGCAGGTTACCGCATCGACGTCGCTCCTACGATCACAGGACAATTCCCACTGTCAATGATTACATGAGTTCAAGAACCAATACTGAGCTACTGATATGAGTTTCAATTTCTGTATAGCAGGTCAATTTCATACAATGTACTTTTAGATATCACGACCATTGAGGACCAAAAGCACTATCAGATATCAGCTCACATAGCGAGACAGCTTCCGCAGATGCAATTCAGGCAGGCGTTCGACCAAAAGCGAAGCGTATTGTAGCTTGATAAAATGAAAGAGGAACCGATGCTGGTTGGTTGATTGCTCACAGACCCTTACCCAGTGACTCGCAGCTAATGAGGTTTATGGCTGGGAAGCAAATGGATCTCACAAGGGCTTAGCTGCTCAAAAGCTCTTCCTGTTTTGAAGCCCAATGAGCAATTCCACCCATGCTTCTCGTTCTTTGGGATCTATGAACGACAGTAACACCGCGGCTATTGTCGCCGGATCGATGTCCGACTCTGTGCACCGTATCTAAATAGAACATTGTGGATTGACTTGAGGAATAACTCGCCTACTAGTATACGACGCGGGCTATGTGTAAATCATGAAATGCGAATGGTACCCTGCGAAGGCAGTACTATGCCCACAATCTGAGATATATCATATACAATGTCTATTATGACCATCACCTACATGTCCGACCTCCACACTTGCACATTCTACCTTTTCAACCCGCAAACCTCACTTAGTCTGAATCATGACTTCTGGAAAACCATGACAGCATATCGAAAGGTCCCATTCGCATAACCTCGTCTCATTGCACGAAAAGCTTGGAGGAAGGCTATGCCGTCTCGACCCTGAGAAGAAGCAAATGCCCACAGAGCAGGAGACTGGATGAGCGACCACGAGATATCCCTGCGCAAGGTCAGTGATGTGAAGCAAGCAATGCTCGCCAGATCGGATTATGTTACCAGGTTTTGGACACTTCCTTGCTAATGTCAAATGGCTTGGAGAAAACACTCAAGCCAGCATCCTCGGCTAGATGGACGTATTCGGATTGCGTATACAGTCTTGGGAGTAACATCCCATCTTTCGGGACGGTCAGACTTGATCTTAATGGAGATTCAAGACTTACTTACCTTCGATTGGCTTGATATCAGCCTCCACCTGCGCCTCTGTCAAGTCCTCTGCCTTCAACCAGTCCGCAATCACCAACTTCCCACCAGTCTTCAGCAAAGATGATGCATTCTGGAAGAACAACTCCTTATTCGGCAAATGGCTCAACGCCTCGGAGATCCAAACGCAGTCGAAGGAAGCTTTCTCGGACTTTACGCCAAATGCCTCCCCCAAAGCCTCAGCGTCAAGCTCCATAAAACGCACTGCCCCATCACCCAAGCCTACAAAACCATCCGAATCATCTGTTCCTTCCGCAACACCTGCCTCTTTCGACGTCAGCATCCTCGCCATCTTGACCTGCTGGCCACTGATAGTGACCCCAGTGACCTTGCATCCTTTCTTCCTCGCCAGATAGCGTGAGGTACCACCAATGCCGCATCCAACATCAAGCACATCGACACCAGCAGAGAGACCAGAGCGCTGGATCAGAAGGTCGATAAGCTGGGTCTGGGCAAGCTCTTTCGTGTCCGAAGGCGAGAGAAAGTAGCCGTGATGGATATGCTCTCCCCTGATAGTCGATGACAGTGTGAGTAAGTGCCCTTGAAGTGGAAAAGTGGTTGTAAATACCAGAGGGAATAGTAGTAGTCAGAGCATATCTCGTAGTGGTGTCTGATTCGCTCTTTCAGGACGCTGAACGAAGTTGGAGCAACGGGAGGAGGAATCTCGTAGTCTTTGCCGATGTCCTCGCTTGCGGACAGTTTTTCAGACCCCATTTCTCGTGGTGTTATCCAAGGACCTCGTGTTTGATCAATGAGATACTTTCAAGTTTATGTTGTAAGTCATACAATTCTGGTGAGTGGATAGATTACCAAATGGCATTATATGAGGCCATGGCGAATGGTATGCTGATAGGTGATCCAAGCCTAGATCACTGTTTACTGTTGTGAATCGGGTACTTTACTGTTGTACTTTAACAGAAAGGTCAGACGCGCTTGGGTACGCCGACGCGTTTCGGCCCCCACGCCAAGTCCTAGGATGAGCATCCTTGCAAAGGCTTACCATATATCCTTAGGTAACGATACACAAGTATCTCAAGAGTGGAGAATTTGTTGCGTTAGATGTTCTCTCCATTACTCAACCGCGGAATCCAGTCTTCGAACCCGCTCACCATATCTCACTAGCACCACAGCGAAGCTAATGAACGGCAGTGCTAGGCCAGCCAGCAACGTATATCCCCATCCATATCCCATCCGCCTAAACAGCGGGTCCGCTCCAAGAGGCACAGCCGCCGCAATAGCACTGCAAACGATCGACATCGCCCCTGTTGCACTCGCAGTGTGCAAAGCATACACATCGACGACGTATATCTAGACAGGGATGTACGAGTACATAGCTGCAAACGCGACGAGCCCGCTTCCAACAACAGGCGCGAGCCACATGGTTCGGTGCTGCAGCGTCCAGCCGTATAGCAGAAGACTCGCCGGCAAGAGCAGCGCCCCAAGAATAAGGGGTGGAAGGCGATCCTCGGCTTTTGCAACACTGTCGGTACCTCGACGGGCTTTGCGAGTGGCATAGCTGTCCGAGAAGAGGCCGAGCGAGAGTTTGCTGATGAGGAAACCTACCATCATACCCAGATATGCAAGGCCGCTTACGCCGGGAGAGAAGTCGTATACGGTCTCGAACGTGGTGCCAAGGGTGGCGAGGAGGATCAAAAGGTAGGAATTTGTGATTGAGATGTATAGCGTGAACAGGGGGATCAATCGAGTTCGGGATATGTATCGGAGAGGTCGAGTGCATGCGGTGAGGAATACCTGTGACGCACCCTTTTTTGGTTGCGAGGGATTGGCGAAGGCGCTAGAGAGATGAGGCTGGTGATGTTTTCGCTGATGGGCCAAAAGGATTGGAGGAAACGTTTCTTTCAATATGGGAACCAATGCTATCATTATTGCTCCGAGCTGGATTGCGGTCAGCTGCAATGTTCCAAAGAGCAACGGCATGATTCGCAGGAATGTAGCAGCGATGGACAGCGTACAGGTACTGAAGTCAACCCAGCTTCATGACATGGAGGGCTGCCTGGATACCTCGAAATGATCTAGGAAACCTAAAAGCTAACTTACACAGGTGATTGAGATCCAGAATATCCATCTCCAGCCGATAGTTTCTGCAATGTAGCCTCCGATAATTGGACCTAATCAGTACCGTCAGCCATCGCGTACAACCACTATTGCAGCCACCATGTACCCAGCGTAGGACCCTATAACTTGGTGTCAGTCGCATTGTAAGTACTACTCTAGCCCCATATCCCACTCACCAGCGTGGGCCCGCTCGTCACGAGACTCAAAGCAATACCGCGCCTTTGCGGCCGTATGATATCTTCAATAACCGCTCTTCCGCAAATAGGAAAGGCGTTGCCAACGAACTCCATCACGGCCCAAAAAATGATGAAAGTGGCAATATTAGCACTACTATCGCATATAGCCGGCGTCACGAGGTAGACGATGAAGCTCGGATACAGGACAACGATACGCCCGTACAGCTCGCTGGCAGGTGCGATAATCAGCGATCCGAAACAGTATCCTACTACGTAGATCGATATCTTGAATGAGGCGAGAAAATCGCTGTGGACTTCGAAGTCTGCCATGATGTAGCACAGAGCCGGCTCGAAGGCGGTCGAACAGATCGCCCTGCATCGGTTTAGCACGATGTCCCAAGCCAAGGACAACGGGAGAGAAGCGAACGTCACCGTGACTGTAGCCCATAGAAGAAACATAATACCCCATTCACGTGTTGCTGACTCAGTGACCGGAATCTCGGATCTTTTTGACCATTCTAGTGATAGCTGCGGCGCCTGTTCAGCATCTGGCTTTTCTCCGTGCCATTTGCCAGTGGTATGGCATCACGTGCGCCGCGGTCTTCAATGCGATCTTGGGAACGATCCATCCGAGCTGCCAGTTGAGGAATCCTGAATCCAGACTCCTACTTCTCATCTTCGAATGACAAGATTTCAAACCAAGTATAATCCATATGCCTCTATGATGGTGTCATTTAGGGCTCCTACGTGCTATTGCCGCGGCCGTGTATCGAGACGTGCATACGCGATGAGGACGGCTCGGGCAAAGAAGATTGTTTTGTGAACCCAAGTATGTTACGGCTGTACATCAGAATTCAAAAGAACTCGTCGCCTTACCAACAATACGAAAAAGGCAGGAAGTGCCTTCTTTTGGGAAGCCCACGCCAGCTCAAGAAAATGGCCGTTCAACTCGCGTATATTACTAGCTACACCGCGGGTAAGTCGTCGCAAGCGTCTTTGAATACAACCGCCTTTATAACTTGATCATTTCTCACAATTTCCAAGCCGCTCAAGCTATCCAAAAGGTCCAATACCACTACTATTATAGGATGAGATCACAAGTCCTACAGCTGTTATACGCATTTCCATGCATTCTTCTAGTGCTCTCCCTGAACATCCCTCTGCCAAATTTTTCCGACCCATTCCTCTCCGTGAACAGCACATCGCCTCAGCTGGTACCCATTATTACCGCAAACTTGACAGTCCCATCGGGTACCTGGCACTGCGATGCCGGGACGTTCTCTTTCTCGCATCGTGTACATTTTGGAGACTGCCGGACAGCAATCTCAGAGCTTCCCGAGAGAGGCCCATCCGTACCTTACAAGATCTCGTACAAGTAAGTCTTGGTGAATGTGCTTGGTTATTCATCGATGATCTACGGCATATGCCCAATCGGCTATTTCATCCCTTGCACTTGCGACTTCCGGACATTTTGACAACAGTCATATGTCAAGTGTTGTGGGGTCGCTAACCACACGCCTTTCGTAGGACATGTATCGTGAGCGTCTGCCTTACAGAAGGGAGCATGACAAGATCTTGGCAGTGGTCTGTTGTTCGATCTCAGGCTCTCGAGCTGACAGCCGCGTGCAAGAGTAGATATCGTTGGAATAATTTCCTCGGGGGTTCCACGGTGTATCAAGGCGACCTATTGATCAAGTTGGAATATAATACCGGCAATGGTGTTGCGCAGATGATCGCTTGAAAATTATGAACTCACACAGCGTCGCTTCAGTCATTGGTGGCCAATGGACGTTCACTTCGCATATCGCTACCATGATCGCCTATCGGCTCATCGAAAGGTCTATGTATAATCGCTCAGGACGACACCACCGCCAAGTGCCTCAACTCGGAGATGAAGTTCTCAGCTACCAATTCTGCGCTCTTCGGTTCTCTAGTAGTAGGCTTGCGTATCGCGTGCACAGTCGCCGCTACTGTCTTGACTCCCAATATTGTGAGCGACCTTATCAATGGCTCCTCATCCAGTACAGGCATGCTAGAGGCAGACGACCCAAGGTTCACCCTGGAAATCACATACGATGAAATTGAGCTTCCTACCACCCCTGTGTTGATGAACGTTGTAGAGCTTCTAGCACAGTATGCGGAGATGGAATATATGGGCAGAACTCATGGTCGTCACGGCGTTGTACTGGAGTCGTACCCGCAAATCGAGATTGCTGTATTACCAGCTGCACCATCCACATCTGTTCAAGTCCGCCTTGTGGTTTGGGCCATCTATGGAGGGATGATCGAGCTCGTAGGCAGAAACATGTTCAAGCAGAGTGACATTGCATTCAGTTGGGAAGGCAGGCTTGTCGGGAACGTCTATATCACGAAACCACTGGATGATTCCTCAAATCCCAATAATCTCACAAATGGCCTTACAACACCGGTGGTAGGAAATACAACAAACCTTGACGCCAGCATTGGCCGCTTCTCCTGGATAGTAGTCTACAAACCCGACGCTCAGAACCTTCCACCGAAGGACGTATTCATCATGGTCATGGGCACCATCAAGCTCATAGCCCAACATCCAATGGACGAGAAAGTGGAGGGTGCCTTCCACATGGGTTCCGCATTCGCCAATGCCCATGTAGAAGTCTACCTGCAAAGCAGACGGATCCCACGAACAAAGCCGCCATATTTCCAGTACAGTCATTTACTCGAAGCGCTGAGGCGGACTCCTGCTTGGATGCTTCAGAACAGGAGGTTCGCTGAGATGTATTCTTTGATCGCTTCTTCTACAATACGTGTTGGACAGATGTTGCTGGCCAAGGGACCTTTCGTTCCGCCTCAGGATGAGATCACCAGAGGCATCACGTTCTCTCGAAGTGACACGATTGATGACCAGCGTTGATGACTAGTGGAGGTGCAACAGGGTCTCCACTGGATAATGTCTCAGTCAATTCGCAAACTCGATAGTTCTAGAATGTAGGACCTCATACTCGCAGCACCTTTTCCGATCTAAAGCAATTCATAACAGATCAATCTCCGATGGAGAAATATGATTGCGTTGACCCAAGCATCGCAAGCGCATCGAGACAGGATGTTTCTCCTAGTGGTAAAATACGTTAGCGGTTATATACCAGGTCTTGGCAGCGCCATTGAAAAAATAACCATGCCAAGAAGAGCATTGCCTTGGCCATTTTCAACCAACAATGACAGTACTCCGTACATGAATATCAGCGATTGTCGCACACGGTCAATACTGACTGGGACCTTACCACTACTTGTGATAGGGCCTCAGTCTCGATTGATTGCTGTCTTGGGTCGTTAAGACGGAAAAGACATCATATCGGCAAAATTCACTATGCAGGTTAATGAAGATACGACCCTGGCACTTCCGCTACTCGCTGTGGCTGGCTCACTATGCTGGTCATGCTTCAACCCAGCATTGGGAGCTGACTCGCTGAGCCGATGTACAGGCTGTAAACGCGCAGTGTAAGTTGGGCCCCTTGGGAATGATGGACTTAAAGTGCACTGTTGACGTTAGAGAGCATCGTCTTCGTAAAGATACTGCAGTCCAAAATGCCAGAAGAAGGATTGGAACAAGGAGCATAAGTCATTGTGCAAGGTCTTAAAGCATATCAACAACGGCCCAACAGCGACTGGTCAATTGACATGGCTGGATTTCAAAGACTTACAAGTATGACTCGTCCCTCAATGTTATATTGAAAGTCAGTACTGAGGTCTCACACAGCGGCTCCGCTTGGGTCTAGCACTTGAGAAAGGCCCTGATGTACGAACGAACGCACAGAGGGCTGTACAGTATCAGCCATCTTGCGAGCAATGCTTTCGCACCGCTTTCGACAATGAGAGTCACGAATACCGCAAGTTGATGAAGTGTGAGGACTGCGACATGGCCTTCTTCTGCTCCGATGCCTGCCGATCAACAAGCCTTGACAGCCACCAGCAACAGCGTTGTTCAGATCTCCAAGAACACGCAGCCTGCGAAACCGTCAAGATTCAAAGTATCAAAGACACTGGAGAACTGGGAGTCCTAATGCCCACCGAGGGTCCACGTTCATCGTACGTGCCGCTGTCTACCCTTCAATCATGGAAAGAATACTTTGACTTCTCCGGCAACCCGCTCGCACCAGCCATCAACAAAGACTTCCAGCCTCTAAAGGACGACGCAGAAGTGAAAACAATATGGCGTTTACTCAAGCTAGCAACAGAATCAAGCTCATTCATCCTCACCATCCTTGCTGGATTGGAATCAGCCATCCCTGACTTAGCAAGCCGCACGAGCCTGACCCTCCACTTCCTCGGACCCGATCTGCAAGAGCTAAAGATCATGCGGCTACACGAAGAACTACTACACCTCCTCCTAAATCTGCAACATCTGATCGTAGGGCTCGTGGGCCCCGACTTCCCCATCACAGGAAAAGATTCGGAGAAAGCAACGAGCGTTGAGTCCTGCCCAGAGTGCAAAACAGCAGGGCGCACCCGCCAAATCTTCTTCTCACGGTCTCTGTATCATGATTTCTGCTCAAAAAACCCACTTGCCGTCAAGCACCCACCCGACATGCTCGTGGCGTTCAACTCAGGACATGCAGATGCAGAGTCTCATAGCTGGCAACCAACGCTAAAAAGAATCCTAGATACAGGAACGCCAGCTGTATTCACCACATACAATCAAAAAGAAGCTTTAGAAGAGGCAAGCGTGTTGAAAAATCTAGGTGCCAAATTCCTCGTCAGGCCTGAGCAAAATCGCTGGCGGGGGCTCATCCCTTGTTTCGAGTCTTTTGAGGCGAGGTATGAGACTTATCATCAGAATTTCTGGTGGTACGTCGTAAAGGGGAAGAAGAATGATGGCTGTGCTAAGGGTGGGGAGCGTTGAGTTTTACCGTCAGCTTTGATAAGAGAGGGGAGGATTTGTACAGTGCACAAGACGACTGTCTGGTGAAAGCTTTGCGATAGAAAGCTATTGAATGACTTTCGCTTCTTAGCGTAGCATCAGCGAGCTCAATGAGAGATGTACTAGCTGCAACAATCTTCCAACAATGTGCCTACGAACAAAAGTCTATAACCGACTCTAAATATCCCTACCCAAGTCAATTTGTTCTACTGACCAGAGTCGCCCTACATCGGGTCGGTCTGCGGTTTCTGCGCTTGGAATAAAGCCCCTCCATTTCCCTTTCATCGATTGTCCAGGCCATCCCAGCTACATGCTCGTGAGGTTCTACTAATCTTCGGGCCCACAGTGCAAAGAGGCAAAGGGAACATAGGACTTCATGCGGGGACCTGGGCGTTCAGGATGAAGATGTGTGGTTCACTAGACTCCGCTGAATAACAAATTGGGAAGACTTGATGCTCGTTGGGGACAGTATATGACATGGTTCTCCCTATTCGGCATCATTGCCTGGAGGGGAAGTAGACAGATGTGTTTATCGCTTTGCGTGGAGTACGAACCATCATCAATCAGAGCGGACGGCAGAGCTCTATAAGGTCGACTCGAGAGGAGCGGCTTTTGACGAGCTCTTGACCATATGCAACACAATCTCCGTTGAGAAAGTTGTAGATCTTGATGTTTCCATACTCAGTGTTATCTTGTACGTTAAAAAAGGGGTTGAAGTCTTGTTATCATCTAATATTGTCGTGCTGATATGCGGGTTGTAGAGCAATAGAAATGGGGCCAACAGCCTCCTAAATACAATTCTTCAGGGCTAAGACATTTACCACTCCATCAACAAGATTGCCGATACAAAAAAGACCAGCATGCTGTCCTCCCCTTGTCTTCATTAGCCCCGTAGAATTTCCATTGTGCATGCAAAAGACGAGCCAAACCGCCGAATCACTTCCGTCCTATCTGTGAATTCGAGATGGTGGAGCTGAAGTCCCAAGGCCAGCGCCCGGGACCACAACACCTGGCAGATAATCGCTTCCAACAGACTCATTGCAGGGGCCATTGCAAGGGGTATTAGGGCTCCACCCTATCGTCAACTCTCCTTCGTTAACATCATTTTTCCCGATGTTGGTCGGTGTACTGCCACAAAGCCCACAGTTTCTCCTTATGTATGGGTATAGCTGCTTCGCGTCGGCGCCCGTGCTCGTATTCTGCGTGTTCCAGAACCAGATACAGATGCCGCCATTGATCAAGTTGCCGGAGATGCCGGGTATGCAGGCGATGTTCTCTCCATTGCGAAACAAGCGCGTGTCGGAGGATTGGTTGAGGGATAGGTCGAGCAGGGAGATGTCTTGCAGGTTGGAGAAGTCGCTGCACCCATTGCCTTTGCAGTTTTGGCCTTCGGAGGCGATGAGAGAGCCCAGTGCTAAGAAGACTAGGGAGGTGAGAAGGTGAGACGTTGTAAAAGCCATGTCCTGTAGGAGGTGATCAGGGTGGTGGAGGTATTGGGCCCGTGCAGGCCGCGCTAGACAGGTATGATGAGGTATGGCCCTTGTGAGTTGATTCGTGGGGGATCCATTTACCTTTTACAACATCCCATCTCGCATGTCATGTGCCACGAGATTGCCATGCCTTTTTAGGCTATACGCGATCATTGCCGTAATGTTCTCCAGTAGCCGACCCATACACTTTGCTTGACTCCATCCAATAAAGAAGATCGTAACGTGAAACGATCTGATCCGGATCTTTTGTGTTGGTTGAAAATGCTGGGGCCCCAAATTTGGGATTTAGTAGGTTTGGGGCTGAGGTGCCAAGCGAGCCATGTTACAAGAACAGAACGAATGATATCAAACCTTTATACACGCTTTTGCGGTATTGGACAAGAATTACATTGTGAACAAGGAAGATCTCGAAACGCACCGCCTATTGTAAACGATCGAATGCATATGAAACTCGTGTGTACAAATGTATCACCAACGCAGGATTCGCAGCAATATAGAGCTTGCAAGAGAGAAGAAACTTACTGTATCACGAGAGTATGGTTCATAAGATGTATCAATGGACTGGGGCAGCGTCAATTGGTGTTGTGCAGGACTCACAAAACCTATTGGGGCTTCTTGCCTGTAGCCCTTTGCAATTCTAGCAGCTGCCATTGACCACCGTGCAACTGATGGCAAAGATGTAGGGTAGTTGTATGAGAAGCATAATGCAGAATTAAGATAGCAGTCTAGTGAGGGCGCCTTGTAGGGCTGAGAGAGTGCCAAGATCTTCGTCATCTCTTGGCGGGATCTCGACATTCGCAAAAAAAGGTGCTTTGACTCATCCGCTCTACCTTAACAGAAGAGACACCCTCCGGCCTCATCGTCAAGTTCCTCTATCTTCATGAATACTATCTTCAGCTCGGTACAATGGCAGCTCAGAGAGAAACTGTCATTAAGGCCTCGGTGACCCATAAACTCCGTCAGTACCACCATCATGCTTGCTTGCTTCCTTGCACAGATGCTAAATCCCGTAGAGAGAGCCTCCGCGCAGTCCGAGAACCCCTTCGCCTCCCTCATTCCTGACCAACACATCGCTATCGTTCCCTTTTTTACCCTCGAATCGGGCGTTATTCTGCGCAATGTCCCGGTCGCATACAGCACACGAGGGAGTCTATCACCGAATGGAAACAATGCCTTAGTCGTTTGTCATGCACTCTCTGGAAGTGCTGATGTGGCAGACTGGTGGGGACCCTTGATGGGCGGCGCAGGGAAAGCTTTTGATATGAGCACGTTCTTCATTGTGTGTCTGAACAGCCTGGGTAGCCCGTACGGGAGCGCGAGCCCTGTCACTAGTGTTGACGGCGATCCAAACCGCGAGCGCTATGGCCCAGAGTTCCCTCTGACTACAATCAGAGATGACGTGAAGTATATGCTTCTCATACTTGCTCTGAGGCGCGGCTCTGACCTGTAATAGCATACACAGAATCATACTCGATGACCTGG
>JAABUK010002129.1_pt1 | contig 36298 bp, 52 predicted proteins | sample 5559141 | NCBI WGS metagenome assembly JAABUK01 (sample SAMN10711869, study PRJNA513367) | rock metagenome | isolation source: Antarctica rocks | place: Antarctica: Victoria Land, Pudding Butte nord | collected 2016-01-03
AGCCCTGGGGGTCTGCAGAGGTCAGTGCAGGTGGGGAAGGGGAAGGGGGGGGGGATTGTGTAGCAGAAAAGCCCCGGGGTCTGCAGAGGTCAGCGCGGAGGGGAAGGGGGGGATGTTCACAGCAGAAACGCCCAGGGTCTTCGGATTAGTGCAGAGGGGAAGGGGGGGAGCAAGAAGGGGTCAAGGATGACAGAAATAAGGACAGGAGTCAAGAGACTTGTGATTGTATGGACTCAACTGCTGTTTATCATCAGCTCATCAGTAGCAACATACAAGGTGCAGCAAGCTGAGCTCACCATGAGGACCATAGCGGACTTGCTTGCCGCTTTGCAGCCTGGCATTCTGGTCCTGTCGATACCCCACTTCTCTCTCCACAGCCACCTTGCAGGAATCCTCCACCTCAGTCACCCTCTGTCTCATCTGCTCCACCTCCCTTTCTCTGACAGCCTCCCTCTCATGCATGAACTGCAACTGAAGCTGAAGCCTGCTCAGACTCAGTGCAGCCTGAGGCTGCCCCTCAGCACTGTTAGCACTGTTCTCTGCAGACTCAGCAACTGAGCGATTCACCTCAGGACTCTGAGTGAGCTCAAGGGGGGCTGACTCAAGGGGCTGACAGTCTGCGAGCTGCCTTGCTGGGGGCTGCGTCTCAGAGGGCTGAGTGTCAGAGGGCTGAGTGTCAGAGGAAGCAGCATCTTCAGGCGCAGCTGTTGTCACTGCTTGCGCTGTGGCTGCAAAAGCACTGTCAGTGCTTGAGGTGCCAGGCAGAGGAGCTAATGAGGCTGGTGTGATGTCAGCTGCCACACCACTGTCATCAGGCTCCACCAGCTGTACAGCTGCAACTCTGACATGAGCGGTGCAAGCTGCTGCCATGTCAGCGTCTGTGCTGCCTGCCTCTGCAGTGTCACCAGACAAATTGGGAGCCTCTGCATCATCAGCACCCTCTGCTTTGTCAGTCTCTGCACTGTCAGGTTCTGCTGGCTGAGCCTGTGTCATGAGTGCACCTGCACCTTGATGCTGTGCATGTTGAACATCTGCACCTTGAGCATCTGCACTGTACGCTGCAGCGCTGTGCGCATGTGCGTCTGCATCCTGAGCAGCATCTGTGCAAAGTGCATGTGAACTGTGACCCTGTGCCGCCTGACCCTCTGCATTCTGTGCCTCTGCACTGTGGGGGTCTGCACTGTATGCCACTGCACTGCTGCATCCCTCACCACTAGGTGGCCTCACATTCAGGTCAGACTGTGGCAGGAGTTGCATGCTGCTTGCACTGCTGCCATGAATGGCTCCATCAGACTGACAGACAGAGCCTGATCCAGCTGCCATAGCCACCACAGCTGTAGGGCTGATGCCTGATGACTCAGCAGTGGCATGCATTGGCTCACTGAATGAGTCATGCACATTGGCAGGAGCCGCCTCTGGTACAACCATAGCTGGATCAGCAGGCTGTGACGCACCAACACTCAGAGCAAGGAACTCTGCTACTGCTGCTGTAATGAGCTCATCCATTAGCTGGGCCAGAGCACGGTCTACCGTCTCCTCAAGATCAGCGCCTGCTGCTTCCTCAACAGCTGAGTCGGACAGCATAGGCTCAGATCCCTCCCATGTGACTGCAGGTGCTGGTGGTGCTGACTCACTGCCCTGAATGACTAAATCTGCGCTCAGATCTGCGCCCTCTGAAGCCTCAGCAGCTGCTGACGTGGCTGCTGTCTGCCTGGTTTCATGGGCCATTAGACGAGCTGCCCTCTTGTGGTACCACTGCATGAAGGTATCATGATACTGTGTCATGCTGTACCGATAGACTGGGATGCAGATGCTGCATTCCGACAACCAGGTTTCGATCTGCAAGCAGCAGCAGCCCACATTCAGTTTCCAAGAGTCATTCATAGGGCACATGTCTTGCAGCAACACTGGGGTTTAGGGTTTAGGGTTTAGGGTTTAGGCTAAACTCTAAACCCTTCACTCACTCACTCACTCACTCACTCACTCACTCACTCACTCACTCACTCACTCACTCACTCACTCACTCACTCACTCAGCATCTGTCTTCCCTCAGTGTCAGATACATACAGTCCAAGGCCTGCTGCAATATGACAAGTTTGCAATGGCAATTGCTGCAGCTGCGCTAATGCAACATATGCTTTGCCATGTGAAAGCACCATACATGTGCAGTCATTGAAAAATAACTGTGGTCACACCACCCAACCAGAGTCACAGACACATAGCAAGCCAGCTGCTGCCCAAGACCCGAATGTATTGAGATGATGATGCAATTTGGTGTCAAATATATCATTGTGTAAAATGTATCATTGTGTCAAATGTATCATTGTGTCAAACGTAGTACATTGAGGCAAGGATACATTTGAAACCAATTTGCGAAGAGGCTCACACCTGATGCTCAGAATAGCCCTGTTCTCTATACTGCTGAGCCAGAAATGCATAGCATGTAAAGCCCAAATCATGGGCGTACACCTTCTTCATGGCCTCCCTCAGCTGCACCTCCATCACTTCATCTGGAACCCCTATACAGCATCACCATGTCAATTTCGAATGATTCCATCAGCCCTCATACAAATATGTGAATAGCTAAGTGCGAGACTGTACCGAGCCCAAGCCAGTGTGGAACAGAAATAATTAGTTTGATGTCACAACGTGCTTCATTGATGATCTCAGAGTTCCTGATGGGCAGTACTACTAACAGGTACCACTGCTTCTGAGGTCAACTTTTTGCATATTCCTGTGTTCGGCCCCCAAGCTCACTGCCATGGCTGTGCACACACCTTCATTTGCAAGCTGGAGCATGTCATCAGGACATGTTCTTCTAGCACAGCAGGTACCAGATCAACAAAGACAAGCTGCCTACAAGATGAGGAGTGTGTCACCTCTTACAGCAGCCACCTCTGTGTTATGCAGCACATCCCCAACACCATTTGGCACTTCCCCATGGACACACTGCGGCTGACCATGTTGCTGCTGCTGGGCCTCAGGCACCTGAGAATTGCAAATCACCTTGAGCACCATGCCAAATTCTGTTCAAGCAACATTGGCACACACACACTCAAATTGCACAGCATCCCCAACGCGCAGAAAGGTAAAGAAAAACAGCGTCTGAAGGCCAGGTGCTGAAGAGTCAGGAATGACACAAGATGGCTCAGCAAAGGAAAAGGCAGCCAAAAGGTGCAGATGATGCCTTGCTGTTTTGGGTGCATGTGAACTGATAAGATGATTTGACAGGTTAGGTTGAGACATGTAAAAGCCATGAACTTCCTTACCTGGATGGTGAGTGCGCCATCAAGTTTGCTGGGAGCTCCTCTCTGCCCTTGGACCGCACTCACAGTTGCCAATGACTGGATTGCCCTTGAGGCTGTCTCCTGTTCTTCCTCCGCTTCAGCATGTGCTGCTGATGATGCCGCCCATGCCTCTGCTTCTTCAGCAGGTCCCTCCAGAATTGGTTTCTCTGTTGCGCTGAACCCTTGCTCTTCCTCTGCAGCATTTCCTTCTTCTGCTGCAGCTTGCCCCACCCCAGCGTTTCCCTCTACTGCTTCTGGGGTCCCCCCTGCAGCCTGTCCTTCCATAACCTCTTCCACTGCCACTGCAAGCTGCTGCAATTCTGCTGCAGTTTGCTGCTCCTCTTCATCAAACAGCCCATGTTCACTCACGAGCTGACCAGCGTCCACTTCCTGTCTATCCCGGTCAGCCTGTATCTGGTCCAAGCGCAGGGCAGCTGCTGCCTCTGTAGCGCGAGGGGCAATGCAATCCAGCATTGACATCTGGGATGCATCCTGGGCTGGGGTGTTGTCGCCAGTTGCATCGATCACCACCGTGGGACAGACAGCTGCTCCACCCAGAGGCATCACCCCTGATGCACCACCCCTTCTTACTAACAGCCTTGATGATACGCCTCTTGGAGGCATACCTCCATGCGCATTGTGATGAGGAAACAGTGTGGATCCTTGGTTGCGGCTGAAGGTCCTAGCAGAGGCATCTTTGCTGGCATTCACAGCAGATGCTTGACTAAGTTGACCAGTCATGACGCCAGTTGCCATGTAAGGTGTCCTCGCACGGCTGTTGTCGGATGCCAAAGGGTGGGTTGGGTCACTCTGGCGTGTTGACTCAGCATGCACAGCTTTTGGTGGTGCGAGCTGTGGAATGAAGTGTTGAGGAGCGGTGCTGCCCAGTCCTGTATATCTGCCTTGAGGGGCAAGTGGCACAAAGACTGCCCTGTTGGCAACCTGCATGTCAATACAAGGCTTGTCAGTACTGCAAAATGGGCAGGGAAAGCGCAATCATTGCCTCAGAGCATGAGCAACAGCAATGCACAGGTTGGTGCAGTCAACAGCAAGGTCTTCTTCGCCTGCTGTGCATAAGATGATGCATAAGATGATGCATGAGATGATGCATAAGATGATGGGTAAGATTGTGCATAAGATGCTTGTATGTTTGGCCAGGGGATGAGGGACAGGCGTCAAGGCATGAGTTGCTTTGAAGCTGCAAGTGGGGTTTTGGGGCTGGAGTGCAGGATGTCGCATGGTGGCTCTGCAGCTTCTACAAGTTGTACAGGCCTCATTGCAAAAAGACACAAGCTGTACCTGTGCAGGTGCTGGCCCAATTGGTGGGGCATGGCGAGCTGCCAAGCCTGCCTTGGAAAAGTTGCCCGTTGTGCTGCTGCTGCTGCTGCTGCTGCTGGTGCCTGCTGAGGCATTTGCTAGGCTTGTGGAAGACCTGTAACACAAAGAAGATGTGTCTGAATGCACACTTGCATACTGCCTAGACACTGCCAATGCTGACCTGTGCTAACAATATGCAAGTTGTTTGTCACTTTACGGGTCTACAGGCGGACAAGCACGCCAAAGACGACAATGTTGGCTGCTTGTCAGTCAGTTCCAATACCGCATCTTGGTGTTGCACAGATACACCCAAGATCTGGATGAATTCAGCACTTAAATGGACAAGCATGGGCACGTTTTTCAAAAGAGCAGACATGTGACGTGACAGTGACCAGCATAGAAGTGATGCATGCAACAGCAGCAATCTGACAGCTTACCTAAGCAAAGCAGGTGGTGGTGGTGGCGGTGGCGGGGCCTTTTTCACAAGCGTCTCATATGCTCTATAGCTATGATATGGCTGGCCCACCTGAAGGCATCACAAACCCTCTTAGCTTTGAGACATGCTAATGTGTGCCATGAGTCAAGCTGCCCTATATGTTTACACAAATCAAGGAATGCTTTCAAGCTTATAGTGTAGGCTAATTAAGCTGACAATTGTGGCTGCAGGTATTGACACCAGTTGACAAACGCACACTCAGGAGAGGGTGGGTTTCTGCAGGCAAGACATGATGTCTTACTGAACAAGTCATAGCATCCTGACAGAGAAACCATTTGCTCATCAGCTGTCCTGGGTTGTAAAGCAAAGCTCACCATTTCTATATAGTCCGCATGGCTTTGCAGACTTCTGCTGGGACGGTTCAAGACCGCTGCTGAAGCATCGTGAGCCCTCTCTCTCACTCGCTGCAGCATATACCAGGAATCATCAGTGTTCGAGTGCAGACCTCGATGCAACCATTGTGATGTGACATCGCTGAGAACAGTTTACAGTGTTGCCACAACAGGTGGGCGTGCAGTAAGGCCATGAGGCAACTTGCAATCTATTTATCAAGTGAAGAGTGCTTGAAAAATCCCGTCATAACAAAGCAACGCAAGGTGCTCAAATGTAACAGAACTGTTGCATATACATCTGCTTTAAACATAGGGTTGCCACTGCAGGCTTTGGCTCACCTTGATACCCCAACGAAGACTGCTAGAGATGCTGTTGGGTTCAGCGGGGAGACTCATGGCGTGCAAGTTCACATAGTCGCGCTGTGCGCCTCACAGTTTCATCAGCGATGCAAAAGCACATACAGCCATCTCCGCGAACGAGCTTGGCTTCATGTGCGTCAGGCCAACAAACTGCTTGTCGCTGTTGACCTAATGGCGGATTCTAAATGAGAGTCAACTGCAGTTCAGTCAAGCGTGCAGCCAGTTAGACCTTTGTCAACTGCCGCGCCTAACTGTATTGTCAGCAGCTCTTGCACAACCATGTCAAGTTGGAACATGTCTGCAGTGCTAGGTCACTGCCTGAGCTCTCCTGCAAATGCTTCAGAGGGATATACAGCACTGCTTCTTTCCTCTACACTTTTCGGATTTCCAACCTTGCATACTGCAGATGTAGCCTAGCAACGATTGTTGATAATCTGTCTGGGAAGCTACAAAACGTTATTGGGAAAGTTTTCGAGAAAGTCAATCAACATGCTGTTAGGGTGATCCTGCTTGTAGACAGTGCTTCATGGAACTACCACCTTGTTCAGTCTCTTCAATGCTGTCATTATGATCAATGCTGCAGACCAGGCAACACAATAGTCAATGAAAAGCGGCAGGAATAAAGGTATACAAACTAGTATGACAGTCCAAATCAAGCATTTACAAGCAAAAACTGCCAAATTTTGGCGGCACTGTCGGAAGCGCTAACTTTACCAGCAACACACAGATACTGACATGCCCATAATTCTGTTCAAAACTAGACAGCAACGCACACCTGCAACTTATGTGCATACGAGCAGCCACAACAATGCTGCTACTTGCTACAAGAACTTGTCAACAGTGCACACGTGGCAATGCTTGAGACGCATCCTGACAACCACTTACTCATTACTCAACAACAAAGGCAACTTGATCCAATGCAGCAGTGACATTTAGCATCAGTATTTGCCACAGTCCAATGCCTCAGCCCAAAAGCTGCGTAAGAACTAAAACCTGTACACCTCACTTCATAACAGCAGTATATGTTTGCAGTGCTCATCCATTCACAATAACAACCTGCCAGCTGTTGTTGAAAACCTTGCATCAGGCCCAGTCGTTTTGTCCCACTCACACCTGTCTGGACAAGTCACTGACTGTACTGCTGGATCTTTGCTGATGTGTCATACTTGTACTGTCACGGCGCAATTTTAAGCGGCCAGTACAACGGTCAAAGAAGCTGCTCAGCTTGTCATGCAAGCCAGCCAACTCAGGGTCTTTGATGGGCAGTGCTTGAGCCTCTTCTTCTGAGATGTCCTGCAGGGTTTTGGTGATGAGGGTAAGCAGGTGGCCCCTCTCATGAGAGTTGCTCTCCTGCCAAGCCGCCATGAGAGAACCTTCAGACACACACAGGCAGCAAGTGTCAAGCTGAGGGGACCAGCGTAGCTACAAGCAAGCCATCTTTGAACCTTGCACCCAGTGTTGTACTGTGCTGTGCAGCTGTCTGTTTGCATCTGCAAAGCCCAAAGCTCCACCGGACGGTGCTTTTAAAATCACAGCACAGCACAGCGCAGCTCAGCACAGCGTGATACAGCACGGCTCAGCACAGCATGGCAGATTGCGGGAAATGACAGTTGAGGACATGAAGCTGACCTGGGGGCTCTGGCGCACCCGGAACAGCGCGCAGAACCTGCCTTTGTAACACTGTGTTCACACTGCGAAATGCCAGCAGCATGACAGCACAGCGCACGCTCTCAAACTTGTCCTTCCAGACTCCTTTCTTCCTGCCCAGGCTGTCAGTGCCGGCCCTCACAGCCAAGAAACCATCCCAGCGCCTCAAGCAGCGCGCAGTGATGTCCTTTGCAATCTTCTTGACTTCCTTGGATGGGTACTCAGCCTGAAACATCCCAAGATGCATGCTTGTCTGAACATCTCATGTTGCAATCTGTGTTAAGCCATCCTCTGCAAAAGACCTATGGGGCATGCCATGCAACATGATTGCAACAGTCGAGCAGTGGTGTTGGCATGACAGAGCAACAACACTGCATCAAGTGTCAGCATGAACCGTTGTCTCTTTTCATTCTTTTCTTAGCATGAACCTGCCTGGAACAAGCATGCCACCAGGATCAATGCATGCACAGTGCATACCTGTTCAGGGCTGTTGTGAGGTTCTGGGTTGCGTGCAGCATCAAGTAGGCCTACACCTTGCTGTTCAGATGCTGACCGGCCCAGCATTGACACTGATGCCGCTCTGCCCAGGCTGGAAACTGTGTCTGACACTGGCACAGAGTCTCTGCGCGACACCTCTGTCAGCTCAACTTGTCCACTTGCATCAGACTGAGGGAAGGATGCACTATCGAAGGGAAGCTTGACAGCTGGCGATGCAAAGGGTGTTGCCATCAATGGAAGAACTGGTTGGCTGGTTGAGGTGATGAGTGTGGCATTGCTGTCAGTCATGTCTGCAACCGTGACATGTCGCACCACACTAGAAAGAAGCATCTGTTTCTCTTCTCTGTGGGAGAATGTGATGGAAGCCCACAGGATGATGGCAAGTGTAGGGCCCACAATGCTGCCCACAACAGCTGCAATCTTGCCTGCACACAAGGGGGGAGCTGAAATCATTTTGCTACCCAGTCCTGAGCTTGCCTGTTCCCACATTCACTGAAGCACTGCCTCATTCACCCCATAAGCGTGTTACCCAGGCGTTGGAGTACTTACCCATGCACAGCAATGTTATCATGCACGCATGATGCACCACGCCATCATTAACAAGCAACAGCCTTGCTGATTTTGTCTTATATTTATGACGCACCATAGCAACGCTTTATATGTGTAGGAACATGCTCAATGCGCATATGCAATGCCATAAGGGTGTGGCGCACCAGCATTACTGTTGGCAGCATTGTTGATGCCACTGGTCAGGTCAGGGGCTGGCGAAGCTGGTGGGGCAGCTGCTGGCGGAGCTGCTGCAGCAATTGCCTCAGTAGATGCTATTGCCACTTCTGCTGCTGATGGTAACAGAGCATTGTTGGTTGTGCCAAATGTGCTCAAGGTCTGAGTACCTGCAGAAACACTGAAGCCTTCATGTAATGGCAGAACAAACTAGACATTGCAGTTACAAAGGGTGCACCAGGCAGCAAGATGGTTGCACTGTTACGCTGCACAGATGCTGTCGTGAAAGATGAGACACACAGCAATGCATGAATTATGGATCTGCACTGCAGCTGTGTGGGTTTTTGACTTATTTGACATTGCATGGTATGTTTACACAATCGATACTGTGTTCTTACTTTCGTTCCAGCACGTGCCAATGTTGCTCACCCCGCTTCCTTGAATCAGTGCTGTTCTACCATAGTTAGTGGCTGTAGGGAGCCACTGCGGACTATCTGTGCTGCAGAAGTATGCACTTGGGTCATAGCAGCCCAACAGATTATTGCGCTGAGCAGTCACATTGACGTAGCTCAGAGTGGGGCAGGCACAAGGCTGGTCTGGATTCTTTGGGCAAAGCACTGAGAATTCCCCTGTGTAGGTGGTAGGTAGACATAATATCAGCACGATAGATGGGGCAAGACGCAACTGCTACTCGATTCCTGAAAAACCGTTAACAGTCGCCTTACCAACTTGTAGACACCAAGGGTCGCTAGCCAGCCCCAAAGTTGTATAGTTGACTGTTGTCGTCGAAGTTATGCAAGATGCGCTCTGCTGCAAAGCTCGACCACCTCTTTGAGCCGAACTTTGACGTTTCGTGCCTCCAGCACCTGGATGTGCAGGACCACAGTGAAAGCAGCGAAGCAGTTGACGACGAGCTGTTGATCACTTGTAGTTCTGCTAAAGTCGAAACACAACAATACAGGGTGTCTAGAAAGTATTGGTGACTTACTCAAAATGATTTCCAGCAAGCTCACGGCGACGACCAACGCCCTGATCATTAAAGGCCGGCAGCAGAGTCTGGAGTAGCCGATGATCAAGCTGACACCTATTTGGACTACAGACACGCGGACCAAACATGCGCATTTCAATACGGTACATGTAGCACATCGCCGTTCGTGACAAGTACCGAGACCTTCCGTGTTAGACTTCTCACGAGTCACAGGGGTTGCTGCTCTTGGATCAATCGACAATCGAGATATCAACTTTTGACCCCACACGCACGCACGCACGCACGCACGCTCACTCTTCCATTTCGCATCCTCGTCCGTTTCGCAATTCGACAGGGGTCTCAAAACAGGTAGAAAGCCTGGAATTTGGGCAGAGCGTCACAGTCAGATGCAGGTAATGCAGCATACTCGGCGTACAGGCAGAGATACAAGGATTCGAGCAGGAGCTAGCTGCAGCAGAGCAGGCAGGGAATGGAGCTAAAGTGGACAGCCTGCGCAAAGAAGTCAGCAGTCTGCGCGAGAAGGTGATCAGTCTGCGCGAGAAGCAGACCATTCTCCTGCGAGCCCAATTCTCATTTCAGCACTGCTTACTGTGCTAAAACTGGGTAGAGTTGCAAATATCTGTATGCGCACGTCGTGCGACGGCTCAGTTCCTACACTGTGGTGTCCCCTCGCCATGAGGAAGCATGAATCTGCTGGGAGGAGACAGGCCGCACTTTGAATGCATAGATCAATCCTTTCGTGAGCCCGAGCGCCCACTTCTCTCCTGTGCTGCCTCCTTGCTGCTGCTCAGCAACCGCCTTTCTGGCAGTTGTTGTCATTGTGCTCTATAAGCATGCAACTCCAATTTTCTTTCCAAGAACTGCAGACATCGTCACTTGTCTGCTGCCTCACGCGGACATTGGTGCCTAGTATTGCAACAGGGAAGTTTTTCGCCCATCTCGATGGTACCTAGCTCAAGGGCTGCAGAAAAGATCGAGTGCTACTGCACATGCCCAGGTTGCGGTGTTGAGCACATTGCTGCAATCCAACATTATGGCGGGTTTGTTTTGGCAATCCCGTGCTCCGATGTGTAGGAGCATTCGACGCCAATTTGCTTTTTGATCTCAATGCTGAGAGTGTGCGTTGCTACAGATGACTCACAAGCATTCAGGAGTTGTGAGGAGTTTGAGACATTCCTCAGGTTGGAGGGAAGTAGCGAGGTGCAGCAATTTGCAAGCGCAGTGTGGCAGGCAGGCTATCACTCATGTGCTTACATTGCTCAATCTGGAGCAGAGTTGTGTGCGCAAAATGGGCCAGACATAAGACCTTTGCTTGACTTCTGCAGGCTTCGCTCAGGTACATGTCAACTCAGGGGAACTCTCAAGTCACAACAAATGCTTGATACCTGTACTGGTCATGTGACTCAATAGCTTGATACACATACCGACAGCGCATACAAGTGCTTGAGCTCTGCAGGGATGATTACGCGCTCCGAACTGCTGGAGTCGAAGCTCCCAGCTCCTGACATGTCTACCAGCCCATCTGGCCTTACTCAAGCTGAGCAGGCCAGACAGAGTCACCCAGAAACAGTCCAAGCTTTCAATGTGGCGCCAGCCGTCCTGGCGTACATAGATGGTCTGCCTGCCACGCCTGAACTCTTCAAACCTTTTGACTATCCGGCCGTCAGCGTAAGCCAGTTGGTCATTTGCGTCCGTATCTTTAGAAATAGTACAGGGTATGCTTTGGCACATTGTATCACTTTTTCAATTTGCCCAGCTATGGTGATGCGCTGCTCTGCATGAAGTTGCACATGTGACCTTCAGTGTACAAAACGTCCACAGAATTTTTGAACCACATGCAGTTGACACCACATGCACTGCATCATATACACCCACCTTTTTTGACATGTGGCTGATTTGCCTGTATTTTCACACTGGTTTGCTTCATTCAGCCATTGCTTACAATCACAGCTTACAAAAATTTGCTGCAGTGCCAGGTAGTCAAGTTTCTGTTGTGCCCTTGCAGTTGGCAGCACAGGAGATGTGGGACAGCGTTGTGGCTGAGCCAGCAAATAGTTTGCTCAATTTCAGACTTTACTCCCAGGAAAATGATAGGCAGGCAGGCGTCAGTGCTCAGTGGCATGCTCAGGAAAACACCATACAGACATATTCAGATGCGGTAATGCTCTGTGTACAGCTCTCTGCATGCATTGTGCTCTTACATATTGGCTGTAACAGACCAGACACAGTATAAGAACGTGAGACTTAGACTGCTATATGTCTAGTGAGCGGGTCCCCTCAGCTGATCCCCAAGCCAGGTCTGGGATTCACTCCAATGAGACGGAGTCGTTGAATTTGCTCTCAGCCGCTGGTCGTCCATCTAAGATAAGATTCACACTTTTGTGTGTCTACACACGGCCTAGCTCGGGACTCGCTCTAACTCTACAGTGCAATATCTCAACAGCACGCTACATTTGCCTAGTGCATGACAAACTGTGTTCCTAGTCCGCCCAAGCTTCTCCCCAAGCTCTTGCCCCCAACACAGATTGAAAAATGATGCAGACAGCAAAAAGTAGCTGCAGGTAATTGTTCAAGAGCTAGCATGCAATATTGTGTTTGCGTCAGGGACAGCATTTTGGGCGCAGTACTTCTTCTTGTGTTTGCGGTGAACCTATCATTGTGCTTGTAAGACAGGCTAGATATACAAGACCCATCTGGAGTCTGATGTTGCCTCTGCGGACAGATGACGTCCCCAATGTTGCAGCGGGTATTGCCCAAGAGATAGCAGAGCGGGAATCTCGAGCAAAACATTCTTGGACCTTTGACTATTCGGTGAAGGCTGTTGCATTGGCTTCTGATAGATGCCTCAGCATTGTGACGGTCAAGCGCATGTAAGGCTCTCTTTCTTCATCTTGGGTCATCTTTAGCCTTTGATTTCATAGCACAAGTCTACAGCAGCATGCATAGGTAAGCTATGCATTGAGACTTGCAGTGTTGCCAAGCACATGCGTATCTCATTTATCAATCGCCACCACCTCTTGTACTGTTGCAACAGAATGTGTGGAAACATGACAGAAGACTATAGTGCTGGGAATGAGTTTCAAAATGCTTGTGGCTGCTTGCACAGAGCTGGTTGGATGTTCTGCACATCTTGTTTTGCAGCCGCCGCCACCTCTTGTACTGTTGCAATAGAACGTGCGGAAACATGGTTGAGTGTTGTGCAGGGAGAGGCTGTCTTTGCATGGCACAGGCTAGCCTGTTGATAGGGATCACCCGCCAAACCTACCAGCCATTTGGTCTCGATGCCATAATGACACACCAGCAGTGCTACAGAGCAATGTGGACGCTGTGGTTGCACAGGTATCTTCTGATGCACCACCTTCGTTACGATCAGCACTGCCAATGCCACTGCTTCTTGCTGTGTTGTAAGCAACTATTCAGACTGCCAATGTTTGCTGAATCTCAGTCCCCTTCGTTGCCTTCATTACAGGTGAATGCACATGCTGCAGCGCATGGCATCCAGTACGGGATGATCAGCAACATTCTGTGGAGTTGGGCTTTTGTGATGGACGGCAGAAATAATATGCAAATCTCACAGCCGCTCCGATATGATGCAGCATATCCAACAGTCCTACAGGTTGGTCTTTACAAGCCAAAACACTGGGATGTATCGGTGCATACAACTCAGCTGCAGTTGTGTCTCATGCATTGCTGCAGTTCCAAATTGCTTTCTTTATGCAGGTTCATGCATGGATCACTGCCATGTCTTTGAAAAGCAAGACTATCCAGCCATGGGACACTCTCAAACACCATCCATTTGCTGTAGTACCAGTTGAGACATCCAAGCGTCCACAAACAAGAAGCCTCCAGGTGCCAAGTAAAAAGCTGAGATTGACCCCAGCTGCTAGCAAGCCTGCTCACCCAAAACCTTCCAACCAGGCTGCTGCTGGAAGTTCCAGCCAGGAACAACAGTCCTTGAGTGTGGCTCCGCGTGCAAATGCATCATTGCCTAACACGGCATCTCCCCTTTGGGATAGATTGTGCCCAGAACATGCTGCTCAGCAAGCAGCTTCAGATTTCTCAATTGCAAGCATACATTCTGTGCTTGCTGTGGGGACCAGCGGGCCAGTTTTCAATGCCAGGTATAAACACCATACATCTACAGTGATACACATGTTGAACCTTTCAACGACACCAGTGCTTGTGGTGTCTCTAACTTATGCGCACATGTGCGCTCTCTGATTGAGCAAGTCAATGACCGAACAGAGCTCAACTTGTGCATATGCGTGTTGATGTCTGCCAGTGATTTTTCATCAAGACCTGCACGGGCCTTTGCAATGCTCATTGGCTGCTAGAGTATGTGCTTGCCTCGGGTGCACTGGCTGCATTGCAACTAACTGAAATCATACATCTAATGCATTACCTGAAGAGATGTGCTTATCATTCCAGGAAATCCTGTGGGCAGAAGATGGCTCTGAAAATAGCCAGTGTTGATTCAAGGAAGCACCATAGTCTGAAGCACCAAACAAGGTGCTTGATGGCTCTACGCAGCCTTCGGGGTGAGTGTGTGCCCCATGTCTTGCTCGCTGGAGCACTGACAGGTCATGTGCACGGGTATGGGCTGGGCACAAACCTCTTAGCTGGGCGGCACCCTGCCCCAGGTACCAATTTGCTGTTGACTGTGTCAAAATGTCCATCGTATAAACTTGCATTGACAGCCTATTGCAAGACACGCTTGCCTGGACAGCATATTGCAACACAAGCTTGCATTGACAGCCGATTGCAAAAGAGAGATGAGTCACAATGGAAATGCTGTGATGCAGGCGACATAGCATTGTTGCCACTGGCTGAGGAAGCTCTGAGGAAAGTGCACCGCTGCAGCATCTTAGTCAATGACCTGCATCCTGACAATGTTGTGCTGGTTGCTGATGGCAATATGGCAAGGGTGTTCTTTATTGATTTCAGCCATTCAACCCCTTTACCAACTCTCGCTCAGTGTGCAGAAGAGCTGTGCAGCTTACGTGATGTCTTTTCATTGAAGGCTGAGTAATGCGCATATCTATCATGGCTATCAGCAGCTGCAGCACAATCAATTGTGGCAAGTATTTGCACATCAAGATGATAATGACCATCATCATCATATGAAATTCAATGCATGTTTGGCAATCATAGCAGCTTGAGCTGCAACTGTGGCACAGAAGCAGGTTGCATCGAATGCTGTGTTCGATCCCAGTGTTGCGGTTTAAACAAGTTTCAATGGGTACTGAGGTGTACACTTCTGGGAGCAACTGGAGGTCAAAGGCTGGCAAAAGTTGACAGTTGTACAAACCAAATAGCACAACAAGTCAGTTGTTCAGAATCACTTGGAGTCAACTTAACCTGCCACAAAGACATGCCTGTCATCCTGTACAAACATCAACAGCAACGCAGACGTCAAAATCAAGCATGTGCATATGAGTAGCCTAAACAACACTGCAACCATAAATGTTCACTCATAAAAAAATAATGGAATTATTCTGCTACACAAACTTGTTATTAACTCGTAGTGCCAACACTGCAGCTTCAGACGCGTCAATAATCACTTAATCATGATTTGGCTACACAGCTCTGGCAGATATCACGAGGCAGATATGTATCAAGTGCATCTTTAACAACAGCATCGAAGCTTTCCACAGTCTGCTGTCAACTTGGCAGGGAAAGAGCTATGCAAGAACTTGATGCTGGGTCAGTCTTTTCAAAATCGCAGGCTTTGTAGTCAAAAGGTTATCTCTCTGCATCAAATCTCCTGCTTTTGTTGAAACCCTTTGCATCAGGCCCAGCTCTCACTACAGTGGTCTTATCCTACTCACACCTGACTGGACACGTCACTGACTGTAGTGCTGGATCTTTGCCGCTGTGTCACGCTTGCACTGTCACGGCGCAATCTCATGCGGCCAGTACATCGGTCCAAGAAGCTGCTCAGCTTGTCGTGCAAACCAGCCGACTCAGGATCTTTGATGGGCAGTGCTTGAGCCTCTTCTTCTGAGATGTCCTGCAGGGTTTTGGTGATGAGGGTGAGCAGGTGGCCCCTCTCATGAGAGTTGCTCTCCTGCCAAGCTGCCATCAGAGAACCTTCAGGCACACAGGCAGCAAGTGTCAAGCTGAGGGGAACAGCATAGCTTTAGGCTCTGAGGCAAGCCATTTTGAGCTCTGGAGCCTGCAAGGAGTGCTGTGCAAAGCAGCTGTCTGTTTGCATCTGCAAAGCACAAAGCTGCAAAGGACAGCGACAGCACAGCACAGCACTGCATGGTGCAGCGTAGCGCAGCATAGCACAGCACAGCACAGCGCAGCACAGCATGGCACAGCACAGCACAACACAGCACAGCACAGACACAGCACAGCATAGCAGAATGCAGGGAATAACAATTATGGACATGAAGCTGACCTGAGGGCTCTGGCGCACCGGGAACAGCACGCAGAACCTGCCTTTGCAACTCGGCATTCACACTGCGAAATGCCAGTAGCATGACAGCACAGCGTACGCTCTCAAACTTGTCCTTCCAGACTCCTTTCTTCCTGCCCAGGCTGTCAGTGCCGGCCCTCACAGCCAAGAAACCATCCCAGCGCCTCAAACAGCGCGCAGTGATGTCCTTAACAATCTTCTTAACTTCCTTCGGTGGATAGTCAGCCTGTAACATACATCGGCTTGTGGTTGTTTCATCATCTTACCTTGCAATCTGCGTTAAGCCTACCCTCTGCCACAGACCTGTGGGACATGCCATGCATCGCATTATTACAACAGTCAAGCAGTTGCTTTGGCATGACATAGCAACAAGACTGCACAATCCTGGCATTGAAACAACACTGCACAACCCTGGCACTGAATCAACACTGCACAACCCTGGGATTGAGGAAGAACCTGAGCCAGCCTGAAAACTGATGCAATCAGGAGCACAGCGCCTACCGGTTCAGGGGACTCTATGTTGTGTGCAGCATAAAGTAGGCCTACACCTTGCGCTTCAGATGCTGACCGGCCCACTGATGCCAGGCTGGAGGCTGTGTCTGACACCGGCACAGAGTCTCTGCGTAACACTTCTGTCATCTCAACTTGTCCACTGATATCAGACTGAGGGAATGACGCCCTGTCAAAGGGAAGCTTGACGGCTGGTGATGCAAAGGGTGTTGGCAATGATGGGAGATTTGACCGTGTGGTTGAGGTAATGAGTATGGAATCATTGTTGGTGATGTCTGCAAGTGTGACGTGTCGCACCACGCCAGAAAGGACCATCTGTTTCTCTTCTCTGTGGGAAAATGTGACCGATACCCACAGAATGATGGCAAGTGCTGGACCCAAAATGCTGCCCACAATAGCTGCGGACTTGCCTGCACGCAAAGGGGAGGCTGAAAACCATTTTGCTACCCAGTCCTGGTCTTGCCTATTCCTGTGTACACTCAAGCACTGCCTCGTGATGTCACAATTTCAATGATGTCAGAATGCCACAACATCATGGTGCACCATGTGCAAGAGACAATGTCACGGTGCTTTGCGCATGCAAGATGCACCATGGCATCTGTTTATATGCACAGGAACATGCTTGTTGTGCATTCGTGTACAGGCGCACCAGCATCGGTGTTGGCATCACTGTTGAGTTTACTGGCAAAATTAGGGGCCGGAGAAGCTGGTGGTGTCGGTGAAGCTGGCGGTGAAGTTGCTGGCGTAGCTGCTGGCGAAGCTGCTGCAATTGCCTCGGCAGATGCTGTTGCCACTTTTGCTGCTGATGGTAACAGAGCATTGTTGGCTGTGCCAAAATCGCTCAAGGTTTGATTGCCTGCAGAAGCACTGGACCCTTCATGTCATGGCAGAACCGACTAGAACATTGCAGTCACGACATGGTTCCAAATGGTGCAATTACAAGCAGCAAGATGGTTGCACTGATATGCTGCATAGATGACGTCATGAATGATGAGATGCACAGATCGCATGGATGATGGGATCTGGACTGGAGCTGTGTAGGGTTTTGATTTAGATGAAATTGCATGGTGCGTTCCAAAAAAATCCCATTGTGGGCTTACTTGTGTTCCAGCAGGTGCCAATATTGCTCACACCGCTTCCCAGAATCAGTGCGTTTCTGCCATAGTCAGTGGCTGTGGGAGACCACTGCGCACTATCTGTGTTGCAGAAGTATACAGTTGGGTCATAGCAGCCCAACAGGTTATTGCTCAGAGTTGTCTTATTGACATAGTTCAGAGTGGGGCAGGCACAGGGCTGACTTAATGGGCACAAGACGGAGAAATCCCCTGTAACAGTGAATGTCAACACGGTATCAGCATGGTAAATTGGGGCAAGACTCAAATGCTGCTCAGTCCATTCCTGACTTGTGATCAGCAGTCGCCTTACCAACGTGGAGACACAAAGGGTCGCTGGCAAGCCCCGAAGATGCAGAGTTAGTTGTTGTGGAAGTCATACAAGGTGCGCTTTGTTGCAAAGCTCGACCGCCTGTTTGAGCAAAACTAAGGCATTCCGTCGTCTTGGCACCTGAATGCGCGGCATCAATTTGGAAGCAGCACAGCAATTGGCGACAGGCTGTTGGTCGCTCGTCAGCCCTGCCAGAGTGAAGCCATAGCAGATCTAGACAGTGTCAGTTGCTTACTCAAGATAATTTTCAGCACGCCCATGGCTAAGATCAACGCCATGCATTCCATATGGTTATGGAAGGCCGGCTACAGAGTCTGCAGTAGCTGGCAAGCAAATTGGCACCTATTTGAATCACAAACACGAGGACCAAGCACACCTTTCTCTCAATGCGGCACATGATGCACACCGCTGTTTCTGACAGGTACCGAGACCTTCCTTTAGTTTATCCGTTCTTCCGGTTTCAACAAGTCCGGACTTACTGTAACGCCAGCAGCCTACTTTTGCTTCAACTGGGTCAAATGAGCCAGTCCAACACTTGAACCGTTTTTGACTGGAATCTGGTCTGCTGTGACACGATACCGATGCGCGATTTTCATGTGCAGATGTGACTGTTGCTATCCTGTTGTGGGGCACGAAATGCTGGCACATTCAAGGTTCGAACTTAAGGTTTGAACTCAGACAGGCTGTTGGAGACCCTGAGAGAACCTGAGAGACCCTCAGGCCTGAGAGACCCGGAGAGACCCGCTGCGTACTTTTTAGTTGGCCATCTTCACTATTGTGCATGTGGAGGTTTGAGGGCCTTCCAGCTTAAGCTTGCATGCTTGTTTTGGATACCTACTGTGATTGCTGCAGCTTGGCTTGTTGAGGTTCGGATCAGCAGGGCTTTTTGGCGTTTGTAGCTGCCTTGAGCAAGCAGCCAGGCATTTATTGGCGCTGCTTTCTGACTCCATGAATTGGCCTTACTTGTGTCAACTGGGGGGTTTTTCCTCACTGCGGTGTTTTTCCTCCAATTACATATTGAAACTGGCAGCGTTTTACAACGATACATTTCACTTTCACATGCATTGTTGGCTGGCAGCTACTTTTTGGGGTGTGGGACCCCCTTCACACACACATACACGTACACACACGTATTCATCACATGACTGCCATGACATGTCTATATAACGCTCGCGGCAGCAAAATTGAAATTCAATAGCCACGAGCAATCAAATTGCACTAGGCGTCAATGTCAAGGATCAATTGCACTCAGTGTGTCCGGTGCCTGTGACAAAAACTTGTGCATTAAGATGCTCATTCCTTGCACAAAACGTCTTGGATGTGGAAGGCAAGAGGTAGGTCCCGTGAGCACGAACGTGTCTGTAGTCGCTGATCAAACGCTGGTGCAGGATGGCATGTTGTCGTGTCTGTAGCAAGCCAATCTTAGTTGTATATGGTCGAGATTTCTTTGGGTGATCCGCAGAGTGCCTTCGAAATCTTTGCCTCTCCAGATCTCCTTGCTGCCATATTGAGTCGTCTGAAAGAAGTACGAGATCTTCTGAGATGCTCAGCCGTCAACAAAGCTTGGAACGCTGCCACTCAAAAACTGCAGCTGGCTTCCTTGATTGTTCCGGGGACTTGCGAAGACTTTGAGTACGTAGACATCGACGGCCTGCCCAGCACAATCCAGTGGCTGCAAGAAAAGCACACACAGGGTGCTTTTGCTGGCATAAAGACCTTGACAGTTTGCCTGGAAAATGCATACTCAGGCGCTTGTCAAGACAATGAACTGCTGCAGTCGCACTTGAGGTCCATACTGTCCATCGCTGGTACCTGGGGAACTTTGCAAAGCTGCTCCCTTAGGGGTGACTTTCCAATAGATCTGCCTGCAAGTCTGCTGCCAAAGCACTTGCAGCAGCTGGACCTAGATATAGAGCCTGATCAGAATCTTGGAATGAGAAAGCCTCTTTCCTTGTTCAATAGGTTTATGAACCTGCAGTCTCTGAAAATAGCTCCTGTTGAAGGAATTGGTGATCAAGATGAGACGGACTTGGAGCAATACGTCTTGAATAGTACCTTCCCACAGCTGACTAACTTATCTTTGCTAGATGCGCCATTGCATGTCAGCCCAAGCTATACACTTGCAGCCTACTTGCCAGTGCTGACTGATCTGCACATTTGTGTTTACCCAAGGAAGGCACAGGCCATCCTTGACATGAAGACTTTGAGGTTTCTTAGCCTGACTGTTGTGTGCAAGCCTGGGGTGGACAATCACGCAGACCTGACAGTCTACAAAGACTCAAAGCTGCAGAAACTATGCATCAAAGGGTCCCGTGAGTCCCGAGCGACGCTTACCATTGAGAAGGTGGATCTTATGTTTTGCTGCTCCCTGATCACAGTGAAACACCGGTGGGTAGAGGTAACTGATTTCTATATCTAGAATAGCGTATTTGAATTTCTGGGCCTGACATTGCTGCATTGACATAGGCTATAGCTAGCTAGATTGATAACTATGATATCATCCAGCTGATGCCATGTGCACTTAGTGTAATCAACAACATTATGACTTCGGTGCTACACTACAAGAATGCTTGCACATTGCAATCGCCATCTTGCAATACACAAATCCTCTTCTTGTTAAGACATGCCTAGACTTGCCAGTTGCTCTGACGTGCAATATCCAGGGCAAGCTGCATGGGTGGCATATGTGGCTCTGGTTCAGGCAGTGCACCAGGCGCTGTTGGCAAGTGCAGAGCTGGGAAGTCGTCGTCGATATGTATATGCCATTTGGACATCTTTGAAGCTCAATCCAACAATGAAGGTTTTCTTGAAAATTTTCGCAACAATGCATTAGCACATGAATAGTGTGCTGGCGTTTTGTCCGCAAGCTAGGTTTTGCAGGCCCTATGTCAAAACGTCAATTCCAGCTTTCCGACATGGCAAGGGGAGCGTCCGGTATCGGACAAGGGTACAAGAGCGCAGTATTGCTTTCCAGCTGTCGCTGTGGAACTGCAGCAACAGCAATTCGCGCTGGTCGGTCGTTGCCAAACCCGCTCTGCCGTCGCCAGTGGCCTTTGAGGTCAGGTTGGTCGCAGAGCCCTTAATCCTGAAGCAATGGGCAAGAGGCCCAAAAACAGCTCCGGAAAAAAGAAGGGCAGCAAATCCAAAGCTTCAGAGGTTGACAGCTCGTCCTGAAGGCTCTGCGTTGTGTCCATAGTCACCTGTCTCATCTTTGCACGTTTCGCAGGTGCCAGTCTTGACAGGAGAAGATGCGCCAATGACATCTGCAGCAGCTTCATCCGCCCCTGTGGCACCTGCGGTGCGCTTACTTCGTCTTGCACCATGCATGTACTGCCAAACTTTGCCGCTACCAGTGCTCAGACACCCTGAAGTCACAGCAGCAAATGCAATTAGATTGGCTCAACTGCAGGTCTGGCGTGCTGGCACAGATGCAATGCAAGAGGGAGAAGCCCTTGACTATGACCCAACAGCATATGATTGTCTGCATCAGTTCACCCTGGACTGGCCTTGTCTCAGGTAACTGTGATGAATGGCTAATTTTGCATGCCTACCTGTGCCAGCAACACCTTGGGAGAATCCCACATTGAGCAAGTATTTGCATCTTGCAGTTTTGACATCCTGAAGGATGATCTTGGGGGCCCTCGCAGCACCTTTCCCCATTGCATGTACGTAGTGGCAGGCACACAAGCCCAGCACGCGAAAGAGAACTATGTTGCGCTTATGCGCCTGTCTGAAATCAACCAGGGAAGGCATGGCAGCAAAGCAAGGAATGATGATGATGATGATGAAATGAGTGACAGTGATGACGAAGATGCGCCACCACAGATACATACCAATAGGATAGCCCATCATGGGGTTGTGAATAGATTGAGATGTATGCCACAGCAACCGGCTGTCGTTGCATCATGGGGTGACACTGGACTGGTGCAGGTGAGCCACCTGCTTACTGTGGCCAGATGCCAGGACTCGAGCATCTTGCTCACCTGGTCACATCTTGCACAACTGCAACACATCAGATTATCAAACCACTTGTTGACTAAATGGCACCATCTAGGAAGCTTGCATGTGCCACAATCCTGTCGCCTGTAGGATTTTCACCTGAGACATGTATGGTCTGTACTGTCAGCTGTGAATCTGCTCTTCCAGCCAGCTCAGTTTGTCAGGCCACACTCTGCTCAGCTGCACTACAAATGGCTCACACAGTTTGATGTGCATTTGCAGATATTTGATCTGTCAACACAGCTTGCAGACCTGGCACAGCGCAACAGGCAGAAGCCCAGCAGTCATGCCATGCAGAAGACAGTGCCCAAACAGCTGCACCGGCATCGCACAGAGGGCTATGCACTAGATTGGTCCAATCACACGGCAGGCCAGCTAGCCAGCGGTGATTGCAGCAACAACATCCATGTCTGGCAACCAACGCCTGACGCCAAATGGACCATCACCGAAGTCTTTCAAGGACATACTGGCTCAGTAGAGGATCTGCAATGGAGCCCAACAGAGGCAAATGTCTTTGCTTCCTGTTCTGTGGACCACAGCTTGAAAATTTGGGATACACGAGAACGCAGCCGCAGCATGCTCAGCGTGAATGCATCTGACACAGATGTGAATGTGATCTCCTGGAACAGGATGACTAGCTACATTTTAGCTAGTGGGGATGAGAAAGGGCTGTTGAGGGTATGGGACTTGAGAAATTTCAGGGACGGGGGCCACGTCGCCAATTTCGATTACCACAAGTGAGGCTGCACTCCTTCATTGCTCTTCTGCATGTGCTGGATGGTTTGCACGGTTGGCTGTCATAAAGTTGCATGTTGTCTACTGTTGGAGGTGCTGCAGCTGCCATGCAGCTTGTACACAAAAGCTTGCACAGTGACGTAATCTCACCTGTGTGCCACAGCACGATCTCATCCGTTGTGTTATTTGTGTAGCTTGCAGCTTTAGTACCACGGGTGCATATGTTGTGCAGCAGACCTCAGCAATAACACAGCAGTCGTTAACAGCAGAAACAGCACATGCAATACACAAGCACACAGCGCAACGACATGCTTTGAATTTGACCAAATCTCCTGGGCATGCAAGCTGAATGTGTATCCTCACTGCAGGGGTGCAATTACATCGGTAGAATGGTCCCATCACGAAAGCAGCATTTTGGCTACATGTGCCAGTGATGATCAGCTGGCAGTGTGGGACTTGGCCTTGGAGAGGGATCCTGAGGAGGAGGCTGCTTTGGCTGCAGATACGAATGCAATTGCTCCAGCAGACCTGCCTCCGCAGTTGCTATTTGTTCACAGCGGGCAGCATAACATGAAGGAGGTGCACTGGCATCCGCAGATTCCAGGCATGCTTGTCTGCACTGCAGAGGATGGCTTCAATCTATTCAAGCCTGCTAATCTGTAGTGTGATATTGCACGCCCTTGGAGAAGATGCATGCAGCCAACCCACAAGTTGTGATCATAGGATTCATACCACTAAGAAAACCCACAAATTGTGTGTGATTTTCCCCAGCGGAAGGTCAGCTTACATTTAGATTTGATGCTCGTCAATGAGACAAGTAGCATGATAATAGACACCGTGGTTGACATTAGATACAGATAACAGCATTGGCAAGCCAGTGCAAGGCAGCAGTTTTTGTGAAATTGCATGTGTTTTGGTCAATACAGTCGACTAAAAACGCGGATCACGTGCAAGGAACGCTAATGACTCAAAACGGTTGATGTGACCTTGTGCTTTGAAGCTGTGCGAATAGCCCCTAGCGGGCAACAGTCGTTGGCATTGTCTTACATGTCGCGAAAAACATCTGTATGATGTAGCACTTCCTGCAGCTATGCCGCACCGTCAGCTGGCACCGCCTGTTCTGATCCTGTGGTCTGCTTTGGTCAAAGCAACCCTGGCCGTGACTTTGGACGGCGATTCTCTGGCTGATCGCATCGGGCGATCACACCGGGAGTTGCTGCAAAGTACCAGCACGGACTGGGAAAGTTGTGAGGCTGTCATAGAGTACGACCCTCTGTTGGATGACCCTTTAGAGTTGAACTCTCTGAGTGCCTTGTATGAGGCGACTGGGGGACAGTACTGGACGTATGGATACTACTTCACCACATCATCTACACTATCTGGCCTGAACAGCTCGAGCAACGAGACTGCACTAGAAGCTCTTGTTCAGCGCTTTAACAAAACAACATGGTTGGACTCCTCAGTCAGCTACTGTCAGTGGTGAGATCTAGCCCCCATGCTACTCAAACGCAACATGTGCAAGTGCAGCTGTGCTTCTTGGGACCAACAGAGTCATTTGTGCACCAGGAGTCACTGCAGCACTCACCCTGTACTAGTGAAATGTTGCCATTATGCATGATCATCCTGGCAGTGACAAAGCTGCATCAGCATTGCAAAGTATGTGACAGTACATGTTGAGATCGCGGCTGTTGATTGCATGCATGACCTGTAGGTATGGCGTCAGCTGTTGTCCCACCACACCATCGCTCTTGTCCAGTGGATGCTCAACAACGCTCTCGCAGTCTGTGGCAGTGCTTGAGCTCAATGACTTCAACCTGTCTGGCTCCTTGCCAACACAGTTGGGGGTGTTTCAGTCGCTGTCAGCATTATCCATAAGTGACAACCCAGGTGACATGCATTGCTTGCGGCTGCTAGGCAATTCGCCGTGGTGTTCTTGCTGTACCTAAATCACTGCTCATGCTCATGCAGAGCTGACAGGAGCTTTGCCAGACACAATTGATATGACTGCGCTGACAGTACTTCACGCAACCAACACATCCATGTGTTTTGTGTCAAATTGCAGCAATCCAGGTCGGGCCTCTCTTGACACAGTGAACCTGTTTTATTGCTGTTTATTGAAAGTCGCTTGTTGGGCAATGTGACTGTTCACCTTGCCCATCATCAGTACACCATGTGCAGCAGGCATGACGCATGAACTGCATCACATACTATTGTGTGACAGTCTTCAGCAGTGCCGGCGCTGCATGAAGACCAGCAGAATCACCCATGAAAGCCTTGCCAGGCTCACATGTGCAGATTGTTGCATATATAGCTGCTGTGATTTGCACAACATGGCAGTAATCAGCAGATGTCATTGAAGATGCATCAAAGCTGCTGTTCAAGCCATGGTACTGCTGACCTAGCATCCACAATCTAGTTGAGCAGTCTTGCAAGCCATACAGATACAGTGTGAAATGTTCGGTCGTTCCTCACACTCAAGCAGTCATGCATTCGTTTAGGTATCCAACCACTACCCACATATCTGTATCCTGGCCCAAGTATGAACATTTTCAGCAGCACAGATGGCCAAAACCATTCTATCAGTTGCAGCCAGATAAAGCTGCAAACAAGGGTTGGACCAGCACCTGCCTGGTTTCAGCAAGCAGCTCTTGACCCAGACTCCTACAACTTCAACAACTGCACATGTGCTGGCGCATACCATCTCCAGGTGGGACTTGCCTTTGTTGACGCTACAGTGCATTTGCACCGACACGCCTGAAACCATGATTGATTTGGAGCCTGTGGCATGATGTCACGCATGTTGCCTTGCTGCTGTCAGGTCTGTGACATCACCTTGTGATTTGCACTCCCAGTAAGCCAACCATGAACTCAGCACGGCATGACTTTGTGGCGTGTATTGCTTGCAGACATACAAGCTGAGCACGGATGCGACTGGAGCAAGCTGTCTGCCCAATGACACAACCAGGAACAAGCTGCTCATTGCAGGCATTGTGCTGGCTTGCGTGCTGCTGCTAGCACTCTTGCTTGCAATCATCATGTTCTGGAGGTATAGTCTCTCAGCCATCATGCAGCAGGACATGGCTGGAATCATTGCTGTGGGACCATCAATTCAAAGCATTGCCCAAAGTGTCTGCCAGGTCTTTGTGGCCACTTGCGTTGAACCTGATCATGCCTTGTGCAATTCTGTGGAGCAGACTGTCTTTTGGGGCATAGCATGGTCTGGTTGTGTGTCTACAAATGAGTCAGCGATGGCCTGAAAGGCAGCAGTACCATGCAGCTGCGCCTGGTGTCAGGAAAGGAACCAAACGAGAGTTTGTTCTGGCAGATCAAAGAGCCGTTGATGTGTCATACATCATGTGTTCTGCAACAGCTTGATGAATGTGCACAAGTGCAGGATGGCTTTGTGGAATGAGAGAGGAGTAAATCAATTCAGCCTTAGGTAAACTTGCAGTTATTTTGTTCTTGCTTTTTCTTTCTTTTCTGTTCTGATCTAGGATTGATGTACATACCACGTTTACCTTGCAGTCAAGTTTGCTGAGCAGCCAGGCATGTTTCCCGACAACATAGCCAAACAGCAAATTTCTGTTGATTTGAAAGTCACTTTGGTCATACCTCTTTTCCCCGGCCTGCCCCCCAACCCCTTTATCTCTACTGGTTTTGTTGGGGCTTTTCCTCATGCTGGCGTGAGCCTGCTTCAATGCAGGTGCCCAACACAGCCAGGGTCAACACATCAAAATGTCCGATTTACACCATCTCTCATGCAAGCTGCTGTCTTCCAGCCAAGCAGAATTCAAGGCTGCCGTAGTTCGAGCTGAACCCTTGCTTATTGTCTATCAGCACCCAAAGACCCTGATTGACCTGCCCAGGTACCGGAACAGCCTGGGGCATGATGTGAGCAGGCTTGGGACGGCTGCAGTCAAGAGGCGGTACCCTCCGGGCATGGTGCCGGGTCAGGAACATGAGGAGATCACTCTGGTCCAGTCAGACATTGAGGGATCGACAGAGATCTGGGAGTGGTTAGCGTCCTGGCTGGCCAACAGCATGCTTGGCTTTTGTGAATGCTCAGCGATTCAGATGTCTGAGTCGCTGCCTTGTTGCAAACAGTCCTGCCCATCAAACAACCCTGGCACAGGCACTCACACTACCCCTGTTTGGACATCATCTGATGGGGTCTATGGACCACAAGTTGGGAGTTGCTGCCTGCAAACAACATGATTTGGGGGTTACCTGTTGTGCTCACACTGCCTGTCTGACATGCATGTGTGATGCGCCACACATGGCTCCATACTCAGAGTGCAGTCATGAAGCACAGAGAAGCAAGGATATTGAAAGCGACTATCTGCCCCTGAAAGCAAGCTTCAGGAGCAGATGCTTATCATAAATTGCATATGCCTGGGCAATGCAGCGCTGCAGCAGCCAAGTGATCATTGTCACATCAAGCATGAGCAATTGCCTGAGCCAATGCTCAAGCGTGCTGCTGCCATGGCTTGCAGGGACAGTCAGGTGATGCAGAGGGCCTTGGACACGCATGACACAGTGTTGAGGGCCCTGCTGTCCCGCTACTATGGGTATGAAGTCACCACTGAGGGGGACTCATTCACCATGGCCTTCCATGACCCAGTTGATGCGGTACTACTCCTGCAACCCCCTGTAACAATAAATATAGCAACAAATAATGGTACAATAACAATAATAATAATAACAGTAATAGTAATAATGGCATTTCCAGCTCATGATGAGCTAGGTACATGCAGGACAAGTCTTGTCTCTCCAGAGCAGCCTGTCTTGTGCATCCCGCAGTATATCTAGACGGCAGCTCAAGTGAAACCTAGACAAGGCTTTGTGCAGGATGTCGAGCACACAAAAATCAGATATTGCCAACCACCTCACCATCCATGTTGATGCAATTGCGAGGAAACGCATGAACTTCAGTCACCAAAGAGCTTTGGCTTGAGGAAGCTGGTGTTACATCTTGCTTGATGCTGCTCAGCCTTCCAACTGCTGCTGGTCTCATGTTGCTTGCGTTCACCTGCCTGTTGACACGTACCAAGTCTATTGGCATCAGCATCATTGCTGAGCAAAACAGCCTTCTGACTCCCTGCATACCTCTCTTCTGCAGTTGCAGATCTACAGTACAGGTATGTTGTAGCATCCCAGCTTGCATCAGGGTACAGAAGAGGTATTACAAGCAGACAAAGGACTTCTGAGAAATGGACCCACAACTTGGTTGAGGTCAATCCTAGAGTGGCATCCTATGCGACCTGCATCACTGCTGATTCAGAATCAGTACTTGCTCTTTCTTGAATGTCAGTGAAAGAACTTTCTGAAGGCTGTTTGGTTCTGGGAATGTGCAGGTGCGGTACTGCTTACACGTGCAGCAGCGACTGCTGAAGGAGCAATGGCCCATCAAGCTGGCAGAGCACCATATGGCCCGCACTGTCAGCATGGGGGATATAGAGGGGGCCAGCCCGGGGGGCCAAGTGCTCTTCAATGGCTTGCGCGTGCGCATGGCCATCAACACAGGTTTGCCTCCAGCGTGATGGCTGCTGCTGCTTGGACAGTGCATGGCATCGACCATTAGCATGAGAGACTCAAATGACATGACACACTAGCAAAGCCTGCCACAGTAGCAGAGTATCTGAAGCCAGTTATGATGATGCAGCAGCCAGTGTTGTTTACACTTTGCGCACTGTGTACGCTGCCATGGCAGGGCGATGATCACATTGCTGAGCTTGTGATGCTTAATGTGACAGGAGTGCCCGCTCGGGTGAGGACTCATGAGGTGACAAAGCAGGTGGAGTACATAGGGGACGTGCAGAACCTGGTGGAGAAGCTGAGTGATCTGCCAGCTGGAGGGCAGGTGCTCATGGGCCCCCTCACCTATCAGCGCATCTACAGCCGCCTTGAAGAGTTCCGAATACACTCCTTGCAGAAGTCGTACGAGCAGCCAGCAAGGTCTGCACCTCTATGTACCACATACCCCACATTTGTGTGTGTGGTGTGGTTTGCGAAACCGCATTTCAAGACCCCTTCTATGAATGGCTTGAGGGTACTTGCTTGTGGTGACATTTTGGAAGTCAGGCTTAAATCAATCTCAAGATCCAGGTCTCAAACAGCGGCATGGTTGCTTCCAGCACAGAGTCACTGCTGACATGTATCTTACTTGCACTCGTGCATACAAGCTGTGATGCATTGTTTAAATGCACATTGTGGGCATGCACATATGATCACTCGTGTTGCTTCAGTAGCATCAAGTTCCCCATCTAGGATGCTGTGTTCAAACAGTCCTTGTCTGCAAGGTCCCTGCACTGCGCTCCCTGCTTACTGCAAAGCAGCGTCATGCGTTGGTTGCATTGCGCCATCAGTGCAGACTTGAGTCTCATGGACTTCATGCAAAGGACTACCTATTCTAGCTAATGGGACCATCTACTCTAGCTGATGGGACTGTCTATTCTAGCTGATGGGGTAGTCCACTCTGGCTTGCCTGGCCTTAGTCCCAGATGTGAGAGGTAGTGTACTTGCAGGAGCGCGCTTGAAGGCAGGGGCCGCAGTGCTAGGGCACGCCGCCGCATGAGTGGAGCCTTCTCCAGTGTGTGGAAGACTGTGAAAGAGCTGGGCAAGCCCTCAGGCTCCCTGTCCTTCACCTCGCGCAAGACCAGCAGCAGCAGCAACCACGACTTCCACCTGCACCATGGTGGCCTTGAGGTAAGCTGCTGAAGACAAAGCTCATGCTGCTTAGGTGCTGATGCTCATTGGGAGTGGATACATTGTGCTTGATGCATGCCTGGACAATGCACAGCCGGATAGCCAGGGACTGCCCGGCGGCAAAACACTCACAAGCTGTTGTGCCAACCTGAGTGTTGACACAGTGCTGGCATGTCTTCTGTTGGCAAAATGTCTGCCTGACTGCGTTTACAGAACACTGCAGCATTGCACGCAACAACACCTTGTCTTCGCACCTGAACGTATCATATACAATGTCATGCTCAGCTCAGCTGGCCATTAGAATTGCGTGTGACCCAAATGTCCCAATGTATCAGCAGTGTGCCACAAATGGACCTGCAACGCAGGTTGGCATGAGCACAACAGCTCGTTTGCACTCAATCATTCCCACCAGGGGTGGGGGGCGGGGGGTGCAGCATGGGCAGGACTCCTCCCACAGCCTGGGGGCCCATCTGCCAGGCAGACACAGGGAAGAGTCCCATCAATTCTTCGGGCCCACCTCCAACGACAGCGTCACCCCCGTGCTCATTGACATGGGCTTCCACAAGTAGGACACCATATCTTCAGCCACCTAAGCCCTGTCTGTGTGCTACTGTCTGTGCATTCATATAACCAGCCTTCATGCATTCTGGTCTTCCATACATGCAGTCACTCACAATCTGGTTTGCTCAGTGCTTACTCTTGTGCACCTCCACCCATGTATCTCATGTGCAGATGCACAACAGACTTGCTTATTTGGTGCAAGCCACTGCACCTATCAAAGATGCTTCGCGCGTGCCAGCAACATTGTCAGCATGCAAGATGCTGTATACAGTCCCAACATGCATGCTTTTCACACATCAACTTGACTACATCAAGTGACATCTTGTGCGCCTGGCCCACAGGATAGATGGGGTTCAGAGCCCTGAGGCAGTGCAGAAGGGGTGGTACATGCCAGGCATTCAGGTGATGCAGATCCTAGCATTCCCTTTGCAGCAGAGGGCACGACTGTTCCCCAGGCTGCCCAGTCACAGCCAAGTCTACCCCGGCTTCTTTGATGCTCCCGGCAGCGCCTGTGCCTTAGTGCCTGAGTGCAAGCGCAGCGAGCTCTTGCACAAGCAGGCTGTCACCATTGCTTTCTGCTCTGCAGACAAGTAAGCGCACAGCACACATCTCACTCCAAGCTGGGTTCTGGTGCAAATGCAGGCCTCTGCAGCAGCCCTGTGTGTGTCCAGCTTGGCTTTGTGATACTAGCTGTTGTTGATGTTTCATTAGTCTCTTTTATCTTATAGATTTCATGGTTCAATCATTCTGATCACAATTATTGCGCATATGTTGCTGCCGCTCTTGCAGACACTGCATGCAAGCTATAAGTCCTGTTATATCATAGGGACAGGGTTCTATCATGGAGACAGGACTTGAGGACTGCTTGTGTTTGGTTCACGACCTGGCTGATCTGATAGGCACTATTTACTGTCAGCAGCAGCTCCTTCAGCACCAAACACGTTGTCATAACAGGAAGCAAGTGCGCTCAGATATGCTGTTCAGCATGAAGTAGGTGCACAATGCACGCAGCTCAGCAAAAAGCTTGTGACGCAATGCAGGTACAAGGATCTGGCAGCTATGAATGCAGAGGTGGGTCAGGCAGCATTGGCTTTATACTGCGCAACAGTACGGGCCACGCTGTTTGTGTGCAAGGGGTATGAGTGCCAAGAGAAGGAGGGGGTCTTCATGACTGCCTTTCCAGGTCCCATCAAAGCCCTGGAGTGGGCTGTCACGCTTCAGATGGCCCTGCTCAGGTGTGACATGCTACTTGTCCTGCCCAGCACCCCGCTTGGCAGGTGCTATTGGAAGGCATGTTGTCTGCATGGCTGTTGGGACCTGGAGCAGGCAGCATGCTATGCTGTGTGTACAATCCCACTCACCCTGCTGCATCTCACTATCAGCCAAAACCATTGCTCAGGTGACCGCTCACCAGGTTTGCATGCGCCTGTTTTGCAAACCTGTCATCTGATTGTTCCTCGTTGGTTGCAACCACGTGACCTAGTGAGGCTTCTGAGCGTGAGCATGTTGGAAGTGTAGAGTAGCATGGCCAGCTGGGATGAAAGGGTGGGACCAATGGAGGGACGTGTACAGCGCTGAGGGTCAGCTGCTGTTTGCTGGCCTGCGGGCCAAGGTCAGCGTGTTCCATGGCCAGATGACTCGCATTGTCCCTCACACCACCACAGGTAAATGCCACGACACCCTTCTGGCTCTTGGTCTGTGCTACATATACAGGCTGTTTCATGTCACTAGCCTGGTCTTGAGCCAAGCTGCCACAACCTGCAGTTGCTTGTATGCATAACATATTTCACCTCAACAACAGCTGCATTAATATTGTGTTGGGGGGCCTTTCTGTGCTTACTTCGCTACGGGAGACTTAGGTTCTTGTGCATAAGCCGTAGTTCAGCGCTGATGTTTGGTGTGTGCAGGGCGTGCTGACTACTTTGGGCTGGCAGTGAATAGAGCAGCAAGGTTTCTGGGGGCTGCATGTGGGGGCCAGGTGCTGGCTGAGAGGGGTCTGGTGGAGGAGGTGGTGCAGTACTGGCACTCCCTTGTCTACAAGTGGGTCAATCAAGCTTCTGCTGAGGCAACTGTTGTGCATGGGGTATCATGTACATGCATTGGTGCACACTTCTAGCACTTTGTGAATTTGTAGGTTGGTCAAGTGCTCAAGCAATGTATAGCCTGCAATTTACAGAGACTGCGTCTTCAGACATGCTTGCATGCATGAAAGAACAAAAATTGGGCAGAGTTACTGCAGACTTGTCTGAATCTGCCAAAATGGTTGGCCACTGTACATCAATCAGTGATCTGCCTTATACGACTGTTGCTTACACAGGAGCACAAAGCATGTAAGTTGTCTTTCCCATGGTGATGGTGAGTGCATGTCATCAGCCACTGGTCACCCTCGCTTGTGTTGTCCTGAGTGACTGCTTAGTGGCTATGGGGTACCAGCGCAAAACCATTTGCACCTCTGTGAACTGTGTGCAATCATCCCATCCTTGTTTTTCACTGCTCACAATTAGGCTTTGCCGAATGCATACAAATGACAGAACTCTACCCTGGTTCAATGCTTCAATCCAAGCAATGAATTAGGGTGCTTGCATATGCTCAAGTCATGCAGATGTAGGCATTCAGGCAACCCGATACTTTGACTGCGTTGGGTGGACATGAAAGGCCATGTAGCGCTGTGAGAGAGCAAGGCTTGTGCTTGCAGGAGAACCATGATGGCCTTTTCTGCACAGGGAGGCAGCCAGCCTGTCTCCCCCTTCTTGCCTGGATCTCTCATAGGGGCCCGCCTAGGCTTCTCAGGCCACAGAAGAGCTTCTGACCCCTTCAGTGCTTCTTCAGTGTCAAGGTCAAGCAGCAGTACTCCCACGGCACACAACAGGTCGCCAGAGTCACAGCAATGGCAATCCCCGTTTGCTGCTGTCACAGCAAAGTCCGGAGCGGCCGGCATCAAATCAGCAGCAGACTCAAGCCAGGGGATTGCATCCAACCAGGCCTTAGGCTATTTGCGGACAGCTTCCTTGCCTCACGTGCCTACGCAGCCGCAATTGGCTGCAGGCTTGATGCAGCATGAGCAAACACCAGCCATGAGCAATCCACGTAAGTTGCTGCCTGTCATGCACAGATGAGCCTGATGTTCTAGCTTGCGCTGTTCACTCACCATTGGACTCATCCACTTATGTATTCACTGCCTGGTTGTGGGGCTCCACCTGTGCAATCTCTGTGTGTTCTGGTCATGATGCCTGCCTTCTTCTACCAGCAACTGCTTTGCATACGCAGGCACCAAAGGGCTGAATCGGAAGACTGTCTCCTTCGTCATGTCAGACCCCGATGCTCGGAAGCTGGTCAACAGCTTGAAGCAGCCAGTCTCTCCTACGCAGCCTCGGCCGGAGCGGGGCTTCATCAGGAACCACTTTCCGCATCTGCGACTGAGTTCCCACGGAGACAGGAAGCAGCGGCGGGCTAGCGCCAGCGCCAGCCAAGCGCCAACGGAAGTGGACGGCTTCGCGCTCACTCAGCAGACCAGCGACACCTTGACGGATGAGGATTCTCTAGGAGATTCTATGTCTGCTGTGCTGTTAGCAAATGCGCAGCCCTTGAGCCAGAGATCAGGCAGCCTTGACCGTCCGCCGTCCTTGCAGAGATCCAGCCTGCGGCTTTCAGGCTCAAGTACTCCCAGCAAGCCACTGCTTGATGACACTCATGAAGTGCAGCCAGGTGAGCTGAACGGACTGGTCTGTCTTGATGCTGTTGTGGAGTCATCTTCAGGTGCAAAACCACTTCAGCTAGCATTGTTACCTCTAACTGCTGAACATGATGCATGCAGCAGGCCACGATGGGGCATTGGCAGAGTTAGAGAGGTTGCACAAGCAGAACCTCTTGCCAGCGGTCAGAGGAGAGGATGGCAGCGTCTTGCTACCACAAGCACCACGGTGGCCACAGCCGCGCAGACGGAGCAGCCTCATCAACAACCCCCTGGCAATGCAGATTGCTGATTCCCTTGAGCAAAAGCTGGTTTCCTCATCAGGCGTGGAGCAATACTACCCTGCTATCTCCTCAGCCTATGGGAGTGCTCTAGTCTCGGAGCTGCGTCAAGACGACGAATCCTTCTTCTCAGACAAGTCTGACATGCAAGTGGAGGCGCCAACCCTGGCTGCAGCTCTGGGGGCTAGGAGGAGCTCCTTGCTGATTCCTTCTTCAAATCCCTCAATCACTGACAGCCTGGGATCAGCGCGGCGGAAGCAGGTCAGCCGCCATGTCAGCCACATAGGGTATGGCCAACAGAGTAAAGTGTTGAGCAGGCTGCGGCGGAGCAGCAATGGCGAAGATGATCTCTTCCCGTTGAAAGAGCGCAGGCGCAGTCATGAGTCAGCAACTGTCTTTCCTGATCAGGGTAAGAGAACAGCACTGCATATCTGGTCCAGCTGGAAGTCAGTATGAGCACATCACGCTGTGCACTGTCATCATCCAGACCCCTCGCCTGCAACTTGCAACAAGCTGCCTTGCACTTCTGGCTACTGCAAAGCACATTCTGTGCAGGGCACAGCCAGCAGTGCCTGAATGCCACAAGATCTGATACAAGCATCTGACAGCACCTGTGATTGAGATGCTCATTGAGTTCTAAAAGTATACACAATCATGTACACCAGATTGTACACACATCAGAATCATTCAAGGCAATTGGTGCCAGTAACAATGGCAACAGTCCACCATAAAGACTATGGTTGTGCAGGGGCAGCTGATTCAGATGCAGTGGCAGTCTTCTCACGTCGGTCCTCAGGGGTGATGGGCAATCCAGACCTGCAGCTCAGGACAGACTCCCTGGGTCTGACCCCTCTGCTGGCCCCCCTGTCCCCTCTGCCCCCTGTCAGGATTGTTCCCCAGCCGTATCAGCCCAGGAGGCGACTGCAAAGCTCAGGGGGGTCAGGCGATGGTCTGGTCCCCTTGTCTGTTGAGGTTGCTGCCTTTGACCGCAGTAGCAGCAATGACAGTCTGAGTAGCATGACTGGCAGGCATGACAGCAAGCTCATAGGTGAGGGAGTGGTCACTTTGAGTACATTCGATACCTGATGAGCTTTGCTATGGAGTCTTGGTGATTTGCTGAGGTCAGCACATGCCTGGTACTGTAACATCATTGTATTATTATATTATATTATATTACATTATATTATGTTATATTGCATTACATTATTTTGTACTAGCCTTTCATTGCCTGCCTCCAGGCCACCCCCAAACTGACTTTAAACAGGTGGGCTGTGTGCCTTAAGTATTGTTTTACACTGCTCACTGGCAGCTTCAATGTATGTGAAGCCACCTGTAGCCACTTGTAGCTTGCAAGCTTGCTGGCATTGTGCACAGCACAAACAATGGAATGTTTACCATTCTTGGTGTGCAGGTCTTGTGCGACCCATGCAGCGGCCTTCCATGCATGCCTCCCAGCACTCAAGGGATCTGGAGGAACGTCAATCATCGTCATCAGAGGCAAAGAGGAACAGATGGGCTGCTGCAGGTCAGGCTGTGCTGAATCCTTCTCTGCAGAAGGAGCAGAACTTCCCCAACAGCATGGGCAGGAGCCATTTCCCCAGGTCAGCCCTGCCTTCCTGTAATAAACATTGTTTCTGTATACAGCCTTTCTTGTGGCATGGGTTACAGATGCTACAACACATTCTACAAGACAATAGCCCTAATTCAAATTGCAGTGCTGCAGCTTGCATGACATTCACCATTGCTGGCATGGTGGCAGCCTGCATGCCCCTCCAACAGCAGTTTGGTATCAGGTTGACCAACACAGCCTGTCATTGGCATGCAGCTTGATGCAAGATGCTTGCTTGGCCTGTCCACTTATTGTCATACATCAGTCTGCAGTGTAGATTTGTTCAATGTTGGACAGCCAAGGTAGTGGTGTGAGATCAGTAGCGCAGTAACGTGACAATGTACGAGGCGACCATCAGCCCAGCTGCTTTCCTGTTGTTCTGTGCTCATGAGAATTGGCAGGTTTTGCCAGAACTCAAATTTGGTCCACATGTCCGCTAAGACATGTGTTGACGCGAGTGCAGGCGAGCAGTGACAGTGGATGTGTACAGCATTGGCATGTTCAAATTCAAGGGAGTGATGGGGATGTATAACGTGGTCCAGGTGATGCCGTCTCTGCTGGTAGACCGCAACGAACACATACCGGCATCTCTACCTCGAGGAAAGGCAACCTGTGTGACTCGGGACATTGAGAAGCTGAGCACTGTGACAGTTCATCTGCCTGACTATGAACAGCCTCAGCTGCATGGGGGTCAC
>JAABUK010002130.1_pt1 | contig 36298 bp, 28 predicted proteins | sample 5559141 | NCBI WGS metagenome assembly JAABUK01 (sample SAMN10711869, study PRJNA513367) | rock metagenome | isolation source: Antarctica rocks | place: Antarctica: Victoria Land, Pudding Butte nord | collected 2016-01-03
TCTAATAATAATTTATCTATAAATAAATATTCTATTTATATATACCTTCCTAATATAGCTAGTCTGAAAATAGCTTGGCATTCCCTCAATGCTTGGCAGCTTAATTGGGGGACCGGACCGGACCGGGTCTGATCCGGTCCGGTCTGGTCTTTCAAACCTTGGGACCAAAGACCGGATGGTCCGGTCTCATATAGGCTGGGACCGGACCGGACCGGATCATTACGCAGCCTACCCGCGTTTCATATAATTTAATTCAGCTGTTAACAATCTACAATAATGAAAAATGGATTAGTCACTTTCATTATTATTTTATTAATATAGATTTCGTGTATATATACGCAAAAAAGTCGCAGAATATTAAAATAGTCATCGAATTTCTTAATATAATAAAGACTTAATATAAATAAGAAATTCGCTATTTTCGAATTAATAAAGAGATCTTCTTAAATCATAAATATAATAAATTAGTTATAAAAAGAGAAATTATTATAGAACGCTTAACGTTAATTATTTAGACTTAAAATAGCTCCGCCGAGCACTTTAAAGAAGTGATTATATAGAAAGCTCGTTATATATAAATAATAAGCTCTTTGTTAGATAATCTATAATCTGAAATTTTTAAAGTAGTAAGCTATCTCAATAATCGTATATTTAAACACTTTTTAAATTAAAAAACATTTATTAAGACTCTCACAAATATAAAATCCGATCTATCTCATCTTTATATCTATAACTATTAAGTCTATTCTCTAAATAAGTATATTTCCCGTATTCAGAAGTTTAAGTTAAAAGCTTATATCAAATATCTTATTGATTATAATTCATTAAATATCTACAGAATTTAAATATTCAGTTAGAAGAAGATGATTAGAATAAGAGATATTAAATTTGATGATTCTCTATTTTATAGCTTAGAAGATATTGATTTAGATTATTTTCTACATAAGAAGATTAAGTAGATCATCGAAATTCTTAATATATAGTTATTAAGCTCTTTCTCATTCAATTCAGCTGTTAATGACATTATTAACACTTAAAATAAGCAAATTAACGTCTTTAAAGATATTAAATCTTTCACGCTCTTAAATAAAGCGTTAACATCCTCTTCTAAATCAAATTTAATATTAAATTCAATATTAAATCAGCTATTTATATCTGATTTTACGCCTGAATCTTCTATTATCTCTAATCAATTTAAGTAGATTCACGAATATCTATTAAATGTCTATAAAGAGTCTGCGTTTAATAATAAGTAAAATACTTAATTAATAACTGAATTTAATTCTTAAAATATACTTTCAGAAGATATAAAATATACTTGAAAATCTATATATCGCGTAGTTTACGCAGTAACTTTCGAATAGAGCTTTAAGCTTATCTTCTTTTACTCTATCTTCGTCTTCTTAATATAAAGTTAAATTAATAGAAGAGAAGATCTACATTAAAATATATTATCTGCTAAGTTAAAAGTATGAAGATAGCTTATTAAATATTAATTTGCGAGAGAATTTTAATAAACAGCTTAAATTAAGATATAAGAACTTGAAAAAAGAGATATATATAAATAAATAAATAAAAATATCGATTTAAGAGTTAGATTCTTACTTTTAATATGAGTATTTAAGTATAAATTTAATATAAACAATTATCTCAATAAATTTAAGACTCGAATTTATATATAAGAAGATTTGCAATTAATTGAGTAAGATACTTACGCAGTTATATTAATTACGTGCATTTTTTAAGCTTTAATAACTTTAATAATCGCTTTTAATCTAAAAATTCATTAATATAACGTTATTAACGTCTTTATTAATAATGAGTTAAATAAGTAGATATATTACTATTCTTTTAAGAGCTTTTAACGCTTAAATTTAATATAACTTCTTCTTCGCACTCTTTATAATCTTAAGTAATCTTCGCTCTTATAATATAATTATCTTAATACAGCTCTTAAAGAGCTAGATCTACATTTAATATTAAATATTAATTATCTATATATTAATGATTGTCTTTTAATATTTTTCTATATTAATAACATTATTATTCTTTATAATAAGAAGAATTTCGATCGTTTTCAGATCTTTAAGATAACTCTTTTACGCAAATTTGAAATAAGATTTCTGAGCGAGCTAAAATAATTTCTAGATATTTGAATTAAGCGAAATTAAGATACTTAAAAAATATAATTATATCAAGACTTATATATAACTAAAATCACCTTAAAATTCAGTCTTCTTAATATTTTATAATTTTTAAAAAGCTCTATCTTCTCTATTAACATTTTTCTTTAAAATAATAACGCGCAGACTATCTTATAATAAATTCTTGTCTATTAATAACGCGTAAGCTCTCTGAATTTCGCAGCTATTATTTCTTAATCTGATATAATATTTTCTATCTTTAAATTATTTTAATTTCTTATTAATTTATCTACAGCTTATTTAATTATCTTAAATCACGTTATTTTCTATCTCTATATCTTTTAAAATCTAATAATCAAATACTCAGAATATAATAATAGCGAGCTCTTCGAATACTTAAGTAATACCGCCTTCGCAGATAACTTAGTTACTTATCACAGCTCCAATAAATATCTCTTTAAGTTATATTAGAGAATTATTAATTAGAGAGTTGTTAGATAGAAAACAGTTATTATATTAAGTATAGAAGTTGAATTTCTATCACTATTTCTAATCTCTTAAGAATTACTGTAATGAGAACGCTTTTTTCGAGCTATATAATTTAATATCGAGCAACAGATTATTATTAATTATAATAATTAATAGATTATCTAAATTATTAAAAAAGAGACTTTTAAGCTGAATATTAAGCTGCGTTATATTAATATATATCAGCACTAACTTTAATAGAAGATTTAAGCTGATTGAATAGTTATTAAATAAGTTTTAACAGCTAAAATACCCGCGGACAATCTTATTAAGACTCTATTCACTTAAAAACATGCTATATTTATTTAATAATTAAATTTAATTAATATATCTAATAGATTGGCCCGCATTAAGAAGATGAATAATAAGAATAGCGAATAACTCGCAAATAATCTGTTTTTTATGACGTTATTATCTATATTATTACTGACGTCATTCACAATAATAGTATAAAGAGTCTACTTTTCTGATTTTCTTTCTCTTCTTCTTCATTATCAAGCTGAGGGAGCTTAAAAGAAGAGTGATAGCGCTGACGTTATTTTTTAACATAAAAGCGGCTGCCAGAAAGCATTTCTACGCATTTCAAGATCATTTAAGGACTGATCCACTTATTTAACACTATTTCGCGTTATTTTGGCTCATATCCAGCTTCAATTTCGCCCGAAATGAAAGCTGAGGGGGTGTGTCAAACAGCCTAGATCTCAGGGCGTCCATTGGACAGGTTTCGGCTAGCCTGCGCCCTGTCCAACCGCCCTGTCCAACAGACTATTTCGAGCGTTTTTCTTGAGTATATAACACTCATTCAAGACGCGATTCTACATAGATTTAGACAGTCAATTCCATCAATTCAACAGACATTCTACTAGCTATTCAAGCCGAATTTGTCTGACATATCTTCACATGATCTTTGCGTACAATCTCTGGCAAGGATCAACCGGTCACGTTGGCCGCCGCAGCCCGAAAGCGAACATACATTGGCTCGCTTGACAAAGATGCAAGCTAAGGGGAAGTTCTGCGAAAATGAGTGGTTGTCTATGCATTACTCGGATACTTCGAGAAGAAATGTGCCTCGTGTCGGCCTTGCATACTTGATTCCGCGTATCCCTAGTCAACTTTCGTGATACAGGACACTATTTTGACACCAGGCAGGAAGGCGACGTACTTCAACGTGGAAAGTTTAGATATATAGGTTGCTTACTCTCACCAACAATGTTCAGGGGCCAAATTGAGTGGCTCACCATGTTCGTTGATGGCGCCAACGCTGTAGAGCCTTGGCGCTGCGGCCTCATTATTTCTGTATCTTAGCAACTTCTAATTAGATTCATAGGCATTACAACTACGACAACAAGGATACGTTTTGCCTCCGATGAGCCCACAACGCCCCTGAACGGCGGCAGTGCGGAGCTTCGGTTCGAAGCGACCCGCGACAAGCTATCTGAACCCACAAAGGTTGACATCCTTCTTTTTTGGAGTCAGAATCGCACCTCAGATGATCAAGAAGTATACGAGGAGAGAATTGAAAACGCCGCCGACTTGCAAAGCAGTTAGCAACGGTGCAATGCTCGCACGCTCGAACATGCTGTCTTGTATGCCATCGGTTATCATAACCCCCCAGCTGGCGAATCAATTCTAATCTGTGGCTCAAGCGTATTTGTGCACGATTATTCGTGGGGACGCCTCCGAATTACTGAGGAATCTTTTCTTCTGCTCTACAGCTCTTTAAGCATGTCGCCCAGGTTGCTCGAGATAGCTACCGCTTTTGGCGTCAAAGCAGGGGAAGACGAACGTCGCGTCTACGATGCTCGTACCTGCGCTACATCGGCGCCGTGTTCGCGCAACCTGCATGGTAAGCACTCCAGTAGCTATTAACCAACGATGACCATTTTCAGGCTGACTTAGCTAGAAATTTGCTACTGCATCAATTACATGTCCAAGAATAATCGCGGCCTAAAGGATCCTTGGTCAGCAAGACAACTCGGCGTGTACCACCAGCTCTCGAGCTATGGCAACACCTCGCGATGGGTCATCTTCGATCTCGCAAAGCACGCAGCAGGAGATCTGCGACAATCTTTGAGACCAGATTCGTATCATGCTCAAGCCTGCACTGCACATCGACCTTCTCATACGTTCAAGCTCACACTGGGCTGAGTATATCGACTATTTAGATGCAGCATTCGGAAACTACGTAGGTTGCCCCAACAGCTGATCAAAAATGATAGCTAATAAGCGAAGGATCACAAAGCATGTTACACATCGATGGGAGACTGAGGAAGGATGCCGTGCATCCCTCAACAGATTGAGGAGGCGTTTGCAAAGCACCCTCGATTTGGTAAGATCGATCGTTGCAGCCTTCAAATATCCAAGCTGACCTGTATTGTGTGCAGATCTCAAGAGTCCTTGTTTGCAGGAACGGGGAATTACTACAGGCTTTCAATAATGCGTCGTATAGGATGCTCGAGGTGCTCGTCGATATCACGAACCAGTCGAAGCAGCAACAAGGGACAGTAGCGACCATACTAGGAAATGGGCAAGCAGACTCGGCCATGCTGAAGGCTTTGTCTGTGGTTGCCACAGTGTGTCTGCCAGCTGCGCTTGTTGCAGTGAGCTGCCCAAGCCATGCTTTACCGAGCAATTTTGCTAATACACTTCAGGCTGTGTTCCAGTCGAATCTCATTCAAACGATAGGTCCCACGCCCGATGATCCAACAACACATCTGATGGTATCTCCACTATTCTGGATATACGCTGTCATTACAGTGCCGCTTATGAGCATGACCCTAACCTGGACATTGTACCTGAATAGAAACTCACGGAAGGCTTGCCAAATTGTGTGAGCGCAAGGTTTGGAGATCTCAGTGCTTGGCCCGCGTCTCCTTGGGATCTTGAAGTCGGGGGCGCTCCAGGATGATATGAAAGCCATCAAGGGCCGAAGATCGTTTCTTGCCGCTATGAAAACGGTCCATAGGTTTGGGTAAGCAGAATCGTGTTAAGTGGACATTGTACGAGGAGGCTAGCGTGTCACCTTCAAGACAGCAATGGTCGAGTTGGCGTCAAGACGGTTGTGAGATAATAGAGTTATTGTCTGTCGCAAAAGGAGAGGTCTTTTTGTCATGACTGAGTTTATTAGTCGGTTGTGTGCTGTGTTGAATGGAATTCAACACTTTAGTCTTTTCCACTTTCCGTGGTGCAGGGGATACCTTTCCATAAAGGCGTATTCGCAAATATCACGTCTCATACTGACTCACATTGTGCCAGAGCTCAAACAAAGAGAGTACTGTGATGATTTCGATTCTAGCCTTTCTTATATAACTTATAACAAACTTAAGGTTATAACTTATCATAAAGCTTATCTCTGATCCTTACACCCACAAATAATGGATTCAGTTACATATTAGCAAGAGGGGACTGAGTTTTATTGATAAGATTACTAGCCGTAAGGTTGAAGCTTAAGAAACATCAGTCTCATGCGGGCATCCAAGTAGACTCATAGACGACCAAAGGCGTCAAATCTGCGCGACTACCATCCCAGGACGACGTCTCACTAGTTGAGCACACTAACCTTATCAGAGGACAACTTAGCAGTATCCGATTCATGCATCTTCGGACTTTATGGTGGGATTGGGATGACTGCCGCCGGAGGAGGAGGAGGAGGAGGAGGAGGAGGAGGAGGAGGAAGACAGGATAGCTGTCTAGGGTGAGAGCTGTAGAGCGGCGATTTGCTGATGGCCGGCAGACTCACAACCAATCAGTGAAGATGGACCTACAAAGCAGTGAGAAAAACTGCTGCGATTGAACCGAATGACTGATTCCCATTATCTAACTCTCCAAGCAGCTCTTCCCCAACCTCCTCCTTAACCTTCAGCGGCTGCTCTAACTACCTCACCATAATCATTCACATCATCACTAAAACCCTCTCTGTTCACGCAAGAACCACTGATACAATTTTAAGACCTTACTAATTAGCCTGGAGTAGGAATTACTCAACAGGTACGTATGCGGCAGAAAGTCCCTGCGGGCAGTGAATCTTCGGGCGTTGCGATAGATCTTCTACTACTACTACAGCTGTGCTGGCCGGATGTACCTTGCAAGAGTTGGGAACGATGGTAGTGATCCGATCCGAATCGACGTCGACAGCTAGAGGAAGAGGAAGAAGCACCGCTGGGTGTTGGGAGGGGGTTGCGAACTTGGGTTCGGCAGACGAGGTCTCGAACGAGACGGCGGGAGTAGAGTAGCCACCGGGATGTGTGGACTGTGCAAGAAACTATCTGCAAATAACAGGCTGACTCCCATCGTTGGATAGACGTGGGATCGACAGCTGTATGTTGGATTGCTTTTCTGCGGCCTCGTTCACTTGGTTGACCCTCTCTTGAATTGCCTTAGCTTTAGCATCAGCCTCCGTTCCACTCCACCTGTGATACCTAACATGTAGATACACCCTCCACGCATCTTCGTCTATCTCGGAATCACATCGACTCAAGATGAGGTCACCGGGGGATTCGGGATGTGCGAAGTTGGGGAAAAAAGCCAAAAACAATCAACAGCAGGTATTCGCTGGTGGTCACCCACCCAACTACTAACCGGCCGGCACATGGCTTAAGTACGGCTGAGCGAACGGGAAGCCCTGTTGTCCATGTCCTATGGTCGATTGCGAAAGATATGCTCGAAGTATAATATATATAGCATATTAATCAGACTCGTGCTATAACAAAGAAAAGGCTGGCGGCGAAGATGGTCAGCTGTCAGCCGGACTTGCCAATACCGATGGCGCAACGACTGGAGCTTTCTTCGCCCGCCTCATCATTTTTTTGTTTGGAGTGAAGACACTTTCTCTTCCTGAACTATATTCGCTCTGTGTAGGCTGCCTGACTTTTAGCAGTCCGCCTGTACGTCTACCAGCCTTCTTCTTCCCAAGTCGGCAAGAAAATCAAAAGGCTCCCACCCCATCCTCTACCCCCAGGTGTTCGTCTTGACGTTTATCCTCCTAAGCGCTCTCCGCCTTTGCCTCGTCAAGCAAAACGACAGATTGCTCGGTCTTCGTTTTGACACTCGGATCGGGGCTGTAGAGAGGGAATGTGGCCGTCCGGCTGCTTCGTCTCACTATCAAAGAAAGAAGTGCGGCAAAGATTTCTCGCCTCTCCCGCGTGCGCTAGACGTCCCTTCTTGGGGATTCGGACTTGGGATCCTGTTGATCCAGATTTGTGACGTACTCCTCTGCTAGGCCAGTTCATAAAGCCGACTTTTCCTTTCCACCCATCCCCTCATCCTCCATCGCCCCTTGCCGGGCCCCCCTCACAATCCGCCATCTCCGCCCATCTTTCATCTTCTCAACCCTCCCCTCTCCCTCCAACTTCGCCAGGACCTGCACCACACCCCCTTGGGCCGCGATGTGTAAAGACTCAGGGACGTCTTTGTAGACTATCTTCACGATCTGCATGAGTGTCCATCCATTGTTCTCGTTCTTCACTTTCTCAACCTGATCTTGATCTCCTGCTGAATTGCCAGTGAGGACTTCAAGGACCTCTCTCTCCCTCATGGCCCGATGCGAGATATACTCCTCAATCTTACCTTTCGCATCTTGTATCACGGCGCCGTGCGCAGGGAAAGCGGTTACCTTCCCGTTCTCACCCTTGCTACCACTCTCACTCACAGCGACCTTCTCAACCCACCCCCTCATCTTCCCCAGACTCCGCATATACAGCCCCAAATTCTCAAAAACAGCCGTCCCATGCCCCAGCACCGCATCCCCAGTAAATATACTCCCTACTTCACTAGGATCCGCGGGAGATGAGATGATCATTAGCGCGATATGGTCGGATGTGTGGCCTGGTGTGTGGAGGACTTGCAATTTCAATGTTTCTTCGTCTGGGGAGTCTGGGTTGCCGACGTGGAGGATTTGGGCGTCCCGGAGTAGGTGGATGGGGCCAACGTCTTGGTTGGAGTTTGCGGAGCGGAGGAGCTGCGTTTCCCTTTCTCTTCCTTGCGATTGGTCTGCTGCAGGTCCTTCTCGGGATGTTTGCGAGGAGGGGGATGGGGAGGGGTCGAAGAGAGGGTATTTGCATATCTTCACCCTTTCCTCCTCCTCTGCCGCTTTGCCGTCGGTTCCTCCGGCGTCGTGGTCTTCGGCACACACCTGCCTCAGCTCGATTATGCCCCCAACGTGATCGTGGTGCCAATGAGTCAACACACATTGCGTTATCCGCACCTTGTTTCTCAGCCGAGCGGATTCAGAGGCTAGAACTTGCTGGAGGGACCGGCGCCAGCTAGGAAATTCAGAGCCTTGGCCTGTGTCTAGGAGGAGGAAGTGGGGACGTTGGTGTGGGTTCGGCGGGGAGATGAGGTAGGTGTTTGTCCCTGCGGTGGGTATCAGAACGGCTAGATGGGTGCTTGAATTTGGTTTGGGTAGCAATAGTGCACAATTCAAGCCGCGTTCTGCGTGTTTCCCCAACCCATAATCTCGTTGAATTGAGGATACACCACGGACTAGCGGGATATGACGACTGAGACAACAGACGCAGATACGCAAGACACTGTTCAGCTCGAAGCCTTACCTTGCAACGTAAACTTCCCTGGATTCCCACCCAAGATCCTTATCACAGAGGTGGAAACTCTCTCGATTTCCGGGAGATGGGGTATTTGAGTTCCCATTGTTAACCTTGTTGTCACTTTTCTTTGCAGCAGCAGTGGGATATGGCGACTGATCCGACCGAGGTGAGGGCGCATGTATCTATCACACTAACTATCCAGACAGTAGATATATAAAGCAGTCTTGATATCTTCAATCAGCTTGTTCCCGGCATAGGTCTTCCGTAGTGCAGTTGCGGAAGGGGAAGAGATGCAACAAGCATAGTTCTAGATGGTGCTATTTTATACCTCTCATTTCCGGGATTAGAAGATGGAGTTGAAGGGTTGAATCGTCTGATCTTGGTTGCCATTGGAGTCAGTTCCAACTGTGCAAAGTTGGAGACACAGCCGAGGCTCTGAAAAAAGGAAAATCATCCCTGTCAGAACACTTCGGGTGTACAGTCTTTCTGCGCAGTATTCATAGCAGCAGGCAAGTTTAGCATGAATAGATAGAAACTTTCCACCTTGAGTACAGTAGCTTTTTGTGCACGGAGATCAGTATTGTTATTCCAGGCAATTCTGCGAGTTTTTTGGTTTGAGTAATTATGTGACAAAATTTGTATTACATTGTCTCGTTATCGTGGCCGAGTGGTTAAGGCGTGTGACTTGAATCCTTTTCGACATCACATCTCTTCGGAGGCGTAGGTTCAAATCCTGCCGATAACGTTCTCAATTTATGTCCGATTGATTCTCTTTTTGAATCCTTGACTTCAGTCAGAGCATCAGTACAGTCGCTGTAGGCTATCAAGCATCTTCCTTTTCCTATCAAGGTGATTCCTTTTTTGGCTCAATGCCCGGGATTACATAGACAAGATGACGATTCTTCAGACGAAGTGTTGTGAAAAGTTGTTGAAGCGGAGTGGTGTATCATCATTCATTACGACTAACAATGAAGTTTGAGGCTCATGCTGGCCGGTCCAGCGCCACGCTGATGAGGAAGGAGGGTATATATGCCGCTTAAGCAACAAGGTCCATGAAAAACGCGCGAACTCGCAGCCGGCTATACACATATGCACAAAGGAACACGCAACCAAAACCACCAGAGAAAAAGGGTCATCCAAGTCATCGGAAGAATGGCGAACAGCCGACCAAGCCCTCCATTCATGCCGACTCATAGTTCACGCAGCGTATCGGTTCGTATCCGGCAGGCTATTCAACAAGGGACTCTCTCTCTTCGTGGCCCATCCCTTGATAGCCAACACGGCAATCTCGTACGCCATGAGAAAGGCCGTGACGCCCATGCAAACCGTAAAGATGAACATGGCCATCAGATCGTGATCTTCCACGATGTGAATGATATCCTTGGTGCTGGCCATGAATATCAATCCGCCTGAGATGAGACAGAAAGCCGCCACAAGCTAGCTCGGCGGTCTAGACGGTAAGAGGGATGTAGGAGGCGAGATAAAGAAGAGGATGTAGGTTACTGCTCTAGCTAATGCGGAACCGACGAGGAGGGTGCCCCATTGTTTGTGGACGGCTGTTGAGACCATGGAGTCTTGATGGTGGGAGGACGCCATTAGGCCCAACAGGAGGATGATGAGACCGGGGAGAGGGTTCATGGAGAAAGAGTACGTTTTAGGTGGAGATTGGAGGGATGCTGAGTTTTTGGGGTGCAGGTCACTGCGGGCCGGAAGGAGGAATATGGATGTGTTTGACCAGTCTCGGACGCGTTGGGACTCGATAAGCATGCCGCACTCAAGAGAATGTTAGTATTGCATGTAGAAACATGTAGCTTAAGACTCACCAGTCCGCCGCCGAAGAACATGATGCTAATAGAGACATGTTCTAATTCTTGCGCAGTCCAGACATCTCCCCAAGCAACCAAATGTTCTAAGAAGACATTCGTAGTCCCATAGAGCCAAATGGCAAAAGACTCATTAAATTCGGCCGTCGGTAAGGATGCTTTCCACGATCCGATCTCGAATTGGCTAGGTTTGACGTTCCATGCCCAGCAACATCCCATCCAGCGGCCAAGGGTGAGGAGACCGTACCAGAAAAAAATGCCACTTTTGATGAAATGCACGAGACCATTGAAAACATTGTTTCCGCGCTGCTAATTGTCAGCTAGACGTGGAAATCGACTATCAGGTTGCAACTCACGAAAATGCCAGCAAAGGTGACGCCTCCAGTGGCCAATGCGATGAATCCCGGGATAAAGATGGTGCGGTCTATGCCATCATAGACTGCTTCCAACACCTTCAGTGCTCGTTGCGAAAACAGGCCCGGTAATCGTCGCTTCACGAATCCATGCGCAAATCTAGAATCGAGAAAGCGTTGGCGTGACGGCAGCTCTTGTTGGTCTTCATCATCGTCATCCCCAGCTCCAGCCTTCCGGTATTGCTCCTCCTTTTGCCTTCCCTGAGCTGCATCTGTTGGGGACAGATCGCGGCTGTGCTCTGAAGATGAAGCATACTCAGTGCCCTGACCACTATCCCTCGGCCATCTGATATCCCTGTATCCATTTGGATCATGGAGTTGCTGATGTTGCGCCATAGCTTCGATTGATACGGGCAAGAATGCTGCCCTCTCTGCAGGCACTGCGTCGTCTTTTTTCGTTTTTCATCCCGAAAAGGCGAATAGCAGACTCATGGCAACCTGCGCTGTCATCACCCACGTTGCAATCCAACCAATCTTGTGATGCGCATTATTCGCATATAGATCAGGAGTATCGACATTGTAGAAAATGCCAAAGAAAATGCCACAGCCGTTGAGGGCGAGGAAGAGGAGTTGCGTTGGTACCGCTAATCGTGATCGAGCGATGCTGAGCATGACACCTGAATTAATCAGAGACCTAAAGCGATGGTCTCACAGGAAGACCTACCTATTGGAGTACGAAAAACCATGCTGCGACCATGAACGCAATATGCGCGAACATCGACCCGGAATGAGCTTCCAAACCAGAATAGCTTGGTCCCTACCACAGGTCATTTCGATCTATCGGGGCGAAGGTTGTTGAGTTCACCATCGGACCCATATCCATCCCCACCTCTTTATGCGAGCCATGACCATAAGCAGCAGCGAAGTCGGCGAAATGCAGTAGCGAGGCTACTAGGAGATGCCTTGAAGCTACCATATGGTACAGACGTAGATATTCTGAGCTTGGCCTGACTGAAGCAGATACAGCGAGAATGGCAATTGCTGTCACCAACTAAGCGAACAGATGGAAGAGCGCATGCGCAGTCAGGTCTATTACAAGAAAGGTGGCAGAACGAATAGATAAATTTTGCAGCAAACAACAAACGAGGGAATGAAAAAAGGTCAGCCAAGAAGAAAGCCAACTGCTGGGAGATATTTCTACTTATGAGAATCAACCCAACTTTGTGGGGACCTCCGGACCACGTCGGGCGCCCCCGTGCCGGCGGAGTTTGTGGGATGCGGTAACACTTATCGAGAGAAAAAACAGCTGGTTAGGGCGGAAATTCAGATGGGGGATGGAATTTGGGTTGGTGGGTTCGTGGTCAGTGCATCGGATTGAGCATAGAAGATTATCAAGCATCCATCCACTCAACATGGCATGGTGCGCGAAGGGCCGAATGGCCTGACTCCCCATGGCTCCCATGACGCAAATACTTTGGTGACAAACATGTGAGATACACAAATTGACCTGTGAATATACATACTTGGCCTATCAATTCCCCTCTTTCTTTGCCTGTCCGCTGGGCGCACTTTTGACGATGGCAGAAAGACGGCCATCCACGAGTAACATATGGTCATCATCTACCAGCGCGGTTGGGGGCATGGCACCCAGGCTCCTTGGCCCCAGTGGGATGGGCGGAAGGAATTTCGAGCAGCATATCTTGTGAGTCAGCTGGTAGAATCGACACGAGATTGAAATGCTTGGTGTTGTGTCGTGTTATGTCATGTCGGGTTGTCGTTGGAAAGATGAGGCTGGAAGAGATTTTTAAGCTTTAGACTTCCACAGCCGTTGTAGAGCCTTGGCGAAGCCTTGGCGCTGCGGCCTCATTATTTCTGTATTTGCAACTTCTAGATTCAGAGTCATTACAACCACCTCAACAAGGATACGTCTTGCTACCAATGAGCCCACACCGTTGCCCGGTCCTCCGGGCTGATCACACCTCCGACTCCGAATCTACATCGCAAGAACGTTGCTCTAATTAGTACATATATGTATACATATCACATATTTCATTTCTCCCTCCGAGTCATGTCAGTGGTACTGGTAATTAGTGAGCATGTTCCTTTCACCGCGCCATGCATTCAGGCACTCTTGGCCACTGGACTGGTCAGAGTACGAGTTTCAAGGCTTCCATTTGCCAGCATGGCCAGCCATTTCGAGATCGCTTCGTGTCTTGAAGCACATCCAACCAGGATGAAACCTGTATGGCAGCTTGGCTGAGCCTCTCCCTCACAGCTCATCAGCTTTACCGTCGTGTATTGCCGCGGGGGAAGTAAGCATCCTGTCCCATCTCAACGTATTGCCTACACCTATCTGGGCAACATCATCTTCGGTAGTTATTTGGCCGACTAATTAAACCACTGACGTCAAAAAAGCAAAATATCATTGGTACCAAGTAAAATGTACGACTCCTCACAATCAGACTATCGCATTGATCAGACTCTCGATAGACGGGCCATTCATGCTTGATATACACATCAGTCCCCGAAAAGACTGCTACGGCTGCAGAAGAAGCCAAGAACTATTTGCTCGTTTTTCTTTCTTCTACTTACTGGTAACTAACTAGACAGGAGAACATTTCAAGAAGCAAGTGGCAAGGCCGTTGGTAGATGATACTTTCGCAGCGCCTTATCCTTACTAAAGCGCTTCTTCTCGTCACCCCGGCTCCTTCTATCTGAATTTTTTTTGGTCAAGAATTTTTGTGATCAAAGTACTCTGAAGGTCTGCCACACCTTCACCGAACCACATATATTCAGACTTGGCCCCACAGGCCATTTCGATACAGGACGCTCCCTTGCCAGCCCCCTCAACCAGGCAATCACCCTACAATGGAAATTGTTCATCACAGCAATGCATTGTAATCGCCCGAGTTATACGGAGTAGGTCTTACGACTTCGAGAGCGGCCTACCTAATCCGGCTATATTCGCGACCAACCTACCTGCCAGCCCCGCAAACCCTCTTCAACGAGTAGAACAACAGATAAGCCTCCTGCTCCAATACCAACCCCTCGGCCGCAACGGTAACCTTGGCATCATTGAACATGTACCATTCCCTCCTCTCCGGCGAGCCCGCCGTCGTGCCAGCCGAAGGCTCCGTCACCATCCCGCGGCAAAAAGCAAAGTAGTGGCCCTGCTCAATCGCCTTCCCCTCATGCACAATCACACTTTCCAGCTCATACATAAACCTCCCTCCTTCCTCTTTGTCTTCGCCACCACCACCACCACTTCCTCCTCCCTTCCCCTTCTCCTTTTTCCCCCCTTTCGTCGTATAGGGCTTCATATCAATTTCGAGCGGGTACTGCACCCTCCCCTTAATCTTCTTCTGTACAACCGAACCCCCTCTGAACTCGTTCTGGAAACGATTGACCTGCATGCAGAGGATGGCGGGCAGTTTGCGGATGCGGACAGTCTTGGTCATTTGACCCGTTTTGTCGCAACCGCGACAGGAGTAGGCGTCGTCACTTAGGTTTTCGAGGGTGGTGAGTTCTTCGAGGCAGGCGGCCATGGTTGGGATGGGAGGGGGTGGAGCTCCGGGCTCGGAAGGGGCTTCGCTTCTCTTCTTGCTGGTGGATGGCGTGATGGCGGCTAGTTGTTTTTGGAAGTCTAGGGTCAGGTAGAGCATTGGCTCTTGGGTTCGGGAGACGAAGCCGCATTTGTTGCAAGCGATCTCCTGGCGAGTGCGGCCGAAGAAGGCTTTGTGGATGAAGCAGCGGCATACGCCTTTGCTGTCATAGGAGGGCTTTTCGGACTCGTGCAGTCTGTCGATGATTTGGAGATACCATTCATGGGAGTCTTGCTGGCGTTCGCCTTGCATTTCCTATTTGACCGTCAGTGTTGTTAGGAACGGAAGAGGTAGGTGCGTCCTACTGGCAAGGCCAGCCAGGAAGCTTTGAGTAGTGATAGAGCAGCCATTGGTTGGGTGTTGTCAGCCACTCGCGATTCGGAGAACACGTCGGTAAAGCCACACGCCACACAAGGCGTGTCCTGTTCATCGTCTTCATTTTTGGTGCATGCATGACCAGGATGTCCTTTGCCAAGGAAGAAGCTGGAAAGTAGAGAATTATGAACCATGGTCTGAACGACTGCATTCATGTAACAGGTGTGACCGAGGTTGAAAAGTCCGCGAACACCTTCTCTGCCACATGGTCGCTGTGCTGAATTGGTGCTGATGTAGGAATCGTCTCCGTTGGCCTCGCTCGATGTTCGCTTCTTGGCGGTGTTGGAAGAAGAGGACGAGACATTGGCGTTGGATTTTCTGGCTGTCCTATCGTAGATTGTGTCCTTGCACTGAGCACAGTAGACTGTTGAAGATTCGAGACAGAATGAGAAAGCATGATGTGCCTCGGTGTAATGCGTCTCAATTTGTTTTGCATCGCCAGTTTCAGTACATTGGACGCAATGATACTGTAGAGCAGGATTCTGCGAGTCACCGATCTTCTGAGCTCTTGCCCGCGAATCGCCAAGGCCTTCAACAAAGTTGCACTTCGCTTCTTTGCTTGAATGAACGTGTTCTGCAAGATGGATGCATCCGGATGTGGCTTCTAATGATGTGGATACAGATGTAGCTGAAGTTGACGGCGGGCTCTCCACGGAGGAGGCTTGAGTGCTGTTACTAGACATTCCGAAAGAAGCGATTGACCAGCAATCAGAGCAACGGGCCCGCGTTGGATGGGTACAGAGACAAGTAGTATATGTAAATATCTCTTGGGCGGCGATCAGACCATCTTGCCGCGAGGGGGCAAACCCATGAGATAGCTTGCAGCGAATAACAAGAAGTGGGAAGGGCGGGGGACTTGTATCATGAGCTCTTCTCAAACAGAATCACAGATGCCAATGTTTGCTCTCCAATTTGAAGCACATGAGTGAATGAGTAAACAATAGGAGCTGGCTGAATAAGAAATTGTCCTGAAACCGAAAAGGGCTGGGGAAAGGATTCATGCACCTAAAATAGTGCCCGCAACAGGCTTAATTTAGCAAATGGTGCCGCCGAGCCGCATCAAGGACTCATTGAGCCAATATCACCCTCCCGGTATGGTACTTCCCAGGAAACGCAGTTCTTCGATGACTGCTGAGCTCTGATATTCTTCAGCCGTCTATGTCGCCAGATAGATGCATCCGCCGGGTGCTGGTCCTTGCCGGGTTTCAATGTCGACGAGGAGGAATCCTTTGTCACGCATGCACGGTTGAAGGCGTGGAAGCACATTCCTGGCACAGTGTCTGGGAGCATCCTTTCCGAAGCCCAGCTAAGTGTCTCCGGACCCCATATGTATGTATGCGTCTTGCAATCATATACATCCTTCGATGAAGCGTGCCAACCACATCATTCGATCTAGAGTTCTGCACGACGTTGTAATGTAAGATCGAGACAAAGACGGGGTCTGCTCTCTCGTAGACCGCGCTTTCTCTAAGATGCTGGTGCACAACGATACACCTCACCATGCGTCTCCTTGCTCCAGCAGGAAGCCGCAGCTCCTCCTGTCATTGCATCGGCATGCAGCCCTCCATAGACTTTTGATGTCTTCCTGACGCTGGGCACCATGCCGTTGAGCTTCTGCTGCAGCAAAAGATAGGTGATCGCTGACGAAATCCCCACAGGGGTAGTCTAGAAGCGACAGGCCGAATCATACCTCCGGCCTGGCAGCGTGCTCTATTCCCCGTGATCATTGCTTCGCAGTGCCTCTGTGCTGGGATTTCACTTTTTCTAAGAGTCCAATCCTCACCTTGAACCCCTCCCTCTCGGCCTAGCCAACCCACTCCCTCTCACACCCCTCCCTCCACCCCTCCCGGCAGCACCGCCTCTTCCGAATCCTCCTGTCCCACGTGTACTATTCGACGTTCTCGGCGTGACGGGCGGCGCCCGCCTCGGTGTTGTCGTCGCCTTCGAAGAAAAGCTCGTAGACCCGTGTTCGACAAACGAGGTATCCGTAGTCCTGTCCACAGTGACCATCAGCACATGAATCACTACACCGCAGAGCAGGGCAGAGAGCGTGCATTCACGTACATAAACGTCGTCTCACCCTCGCCCAACCCGCCCACACCTCCACCTCCAGAATTTCCCATCTTCCCCTTCCACCTTTCAAAGCTCTCCGCCACCGGCGCCTCAGGAAAATCCACACAGAAAGCCCTGACATTCATCCCATACAGAAAGGCGGCAAAGCTCTCGCCAAAGCGCGCCAGACTCTCGTGCATGAGTTGGAGGTGCATGAAGTTCGCTTCGAGATCCGCCATGCTGTCGGCGAGCTCGGCGAAATGAGGTTCGAGGGTATCGAGAGCGGTGGGCGAGGGAGTGTGGTTACGTGAGTCGCGGGGGTTGTTGGTGGTGGAGGAGCGGGAGGGAGGGCGGAGGGGCGTTGTAGGACGAGAGCGGGAAAGTGAGCGGGCCCGGGATTGGGCCTGGGAGGTCTCCATGGATTGGGTCAAGCAAAGCAGGACACTGGATATGATAAGTCAAGTTGGAGGTGTGCAAGGACTCCCTTAAGCTTGCGGAAGGACTAGGAGAATTATCTAACTTGGATGCCGGACTGGCGGCGACCATCGCGAGGGATATCTCTGAGCCAAGAGTCACTCGGAATCTACACCGCAAGCGCAGGCAGCGAATCAAAAGCTGATGTGTCCAAGGATCCCAGTATGCTTATTGTGGGGAAGTAAAGTCTTCGATACCATCGCTAATCTTTGTCCAGGGTTCACCCAAAGAGGTCTGCTGCATGAATCCCAGGAACCCGTCCTCATAACCTCTCTCGAGTATCGTGATGGATCTAAGAGACAGTACTCGAGAGCCCCGCTCTTTGTCTGGACACCACTTGCGCACTTCCGCAAACGATACGGATTTGAAGATCCCACTTCTTTCTTTCGTGACCACAGCTCCGAGGCGAAGGGCGGATCCTATTGCTCTCGTCCGGAGCTGGATGAAGGCGCTGCAAGGGATTGTCTACAAAAGCAGCCGTTGGGAACTCCGTTTCATGATCTTCAAGTTCGGGATCATCTTGATCGTTTCTGTTTCCTTCAACTCTCTAATCATGGGGGGGAGCATGCTGCTATCTTGGTTAGCCGCTATAGTCCTACAGCCGGTCACTTTTATCCTTAGAATCGTCATGCCAAATGCCTCTGTCCCTACGCATCCAGCGGCAGTCAGCGAAGCCAAGTGCGCAAGCATACCGCGGGCGTGTACTCCCTATGCCACTGGTGAGTCGATCGACGAAATCTATCACAGAAGCCTCACTGGAAACATATCCTCCCATGAACATCGACCCCACGACGCGCCAGAAAAGCACTGTCAAGACTTTCTAGACCTCGGGAGGTGCTACCTAATCAATCAACCCTCCAACGCCTAGCCCTGACCAGCTGATAAGAATAAGGCAACAACACTGCAATAATACTACAACAAAATCGACCCCCTAATCAATCAGAATTTTCAACAACATAGTCAAAACGTGATGGCGGCAATTTCAGAGGTGGGGGCATGCTTTTCGAGAGTTGTGACACGCCTGCGACCTACTTACCCAATTTGGTTCTTTATCGAATTGAAGACACACTTCGAGGCGAGGAAAGTGAAGGCGGTGGTTAAGCTATCATTGTTGCTAGACCAGAGTACAGACTAGAGAAGAATGCACACACTTTTTGGGTGCTTTCTGTCTAATAAATGTTTCTGTTGTGCGCTCGACTTAAGGCCCGTTCACGACAGATTGACGACAACAAGGAATGTAAGCTCAAAAAAACAGTACCGTGCTAAGTCGAAAGCAACACCAACTGCATTGGTCCGGAACGATAACACATCGCGCTTGTTTCCAGTTGAGTCGAGCATTTTCAAGAGCAAGTCTGCTTCCGTCCATGTTGAATGGGATTGGAAGCGCCGTCGAGGCTCAGCACTTCTTATTCCTGAGGTAAGAGTCAGAACGTGCACTCATCGATGAAGATTAGGTGCATCCCAGGAATTCAGCCTGTATGGCTTAAGCACCGAGCCACCATTAGCTATCCCGAAGTCATCAACACATGCCAACGCCAGCACACTTGCAGGAATGAATTCCCACCCACATTAGCCATGAGTCTCGTTACGATATACCGTTATACGATAACTTTTGTTATTATGGCAAGGGGAGACATGACTAATCTGGGTAGCAGTTCATTGTTGCAAGCGTACCGGCAATGGAATGTGTGCAGGACATCGAGGTCGCTAATGGAAGGGCACTAGAAGTCACCAGGTCAATTGTTGTATATATCGTTTCGTTTAGATATGGAAAGGGGGAATTCGACGTTACCGGGGTAAGGACTGGGTGAACAAGGCCAAGGCGCGTCACAACTTGCATGACAGCTTCAGAGTCACCATCGAGGTCGACTGCTCCAATAATGGCTTGCACTGTACCCGCCATAGCTCCATCAGAAACGTTTGGCGTTCCGGGGTTTAGTATAACACAGGCACCAAGCCCATGTTGAAAACCCACAACCGTGAGATTCGAATTTTGACCAAGGTTTCTGATCGCCGTCCATCTTCCTGATCAATGGTATTAGACGAGCAAGCGAAATGGCAGGAGGATAGAGCACGCACCCTTGTCAAGGCCCGCAGGATACCAAAGGCGGCAAAGTGCCATGTTTAGGGCCACATCACCATAGACTGCAAGGCGAGTGTTCTTTGGGACAGTTCCAATACCTGATGTTTGAAGTGCCTCAGAGGCAAGACGTTTGTCGCGGAACGTGTAGCCAATGATGGCTTCGCAGGTTTGGATCTTGTGGTCAATGGCGTCCATTTTGGATTGCAGATGCGGTGAGTACTGACAGGAACAAGAGATCTTCAAGCTGCGTGTTTACGGAGTACAATCTTCAGCTCTTATATTATGGCAATCGAAGGTTGGGCTGAGGTCTTGCATATTATGTAAGCCTATTTCGAGCACGTGCCGCTAGTATTTTTGGCTGGATGCCTCGGATTTCCCAGCGACATAGTCCCGACTTTTACAACAATCAACAAGTACTCCGTAATCGACAACATAAGACCGGCGAGGATGTACTATGAAGAATTCTAGGGATTCGAAAAATAATTCGCCATGGTGCTTTTCCCCCTTTCAACTAGTGCCCCGTTTCTGGAATTCCATCACTGTCCCGCTCGGCTTTTTCAACCAATCTCATTATCGTCCTGAATGACTGCATACCATGACCCACGAACATTGTCTCTTGCAGCGCTGAGCATCAGACACACTGCGACTACGCAGTAGCAACGGACTCCTTGTCAGCGCCTGCTCATTGGTGGCGGGGGGAGTGATCATAGACCATGACAAGGCAGTGCACTTACAGCGCATATACCAAAGCTGGAAGTGTCTCGCGAGTTCTCCGAGAATTGATTCGAAGATCCATGGGAAGTTCATGGGGAAGGATTGAGCGGGATCCTCACACCGTGCTGTGAGCGCCACTACCAGAGAGCGTCGACAAGCAGAGGGATTTCCAGAGTGGAGCAGATCAAAACCGCCCATCAGGACAGAACTTCGCCATGCGGAGCGGGTCGCCTTGCCGTGACAATAGATTGGTGTAAGAGTTTAAAATGATGGCTCGTCTACTTCGTCAGGACTGCCCAATGTTATGAGTTTGTCTTCTTGATCATGGTTTTCCAGGAGCGTCGTCATGTGACACTTCTAACTTTCAAGAAGCAACTTGGAGGATGATTTCAATCATCTTGTCGGCCATTTTGAACTATATGTGCCAGTATTGCACAATCCCTTGATGCGTTGTCCTGGATGTGTAGCGGTCCTGCAATCACGATTTCGGTTTCTCTTCTTTGCTGGTCTCAATATTGCGCTCGAGCTCCATGTCTTGGCCAAGCGATATTTCCTGCGCCGCCCACAGGCTGGCATATACCCCTCCCCGGTCCAGAAGCCCATGATGGGTACCACTTTCGGCCACCTGACCATCTTTCAAGACGAAAATGATATCGCTATCAAAGATAGTGCGTAATCTGTGAGCAACAAAGACACTAGTCCGTGCCTTCTCCTTCAGTATACTGTTGATGTTCTGCAACAAGGTTTGCTCTGTATACGTATCGAGTGCAGAGGTTGCCTCGTCAAAGAACAAGAGAGGTGGGTCTTTTAAGATGAGCCGGGAAACAGCGAGTCGCTGCTTTTCGCCGCCTGAAATCATCATGCCGCGTTCGCCAACCATAGTGTTATAGCCAGCCGGCAGTCGCTCGATCAGATCATGGATTTTGGCTCTTTGAGCTGCCTTTCTAACCTCTTCTGGGGTTGCGTCGATTCTGCCATACTTGATATTGTGCTCGATTGTGTTATTGAACAGTGGGGTGTCTTGAGGAACCACACCGATCGCCTGACGCAGGCTGTCAAGATTCACGTCCCGAATGTCTTGACCATCAATGAGTACCTTTCCTGATTGAACATCGTAGAAGCGGAATAGTAATCTCAGTATGGTAGACTTGCCACATCCACTAGGCCCGACAATTGCCACCTTTTTACCAGCCGGTATTGTCAGTGTCAAGTTCTTCAGGATCGGTCGCTCCGGGTGATACCCGAAAGTCACATCTTGAAATTGAATCTCTCCACCGCGGGTCAACGCTAATGGCTTTGGTTTAGGAGGATCCTTAATTGTGACGTTGACTTTCTGCAGGTTGAACAAGGTCTCCATGTCGAGAAGTGACTGCCGCAACTCACGATAAACGGAGCCAAGAAAGTTGAGCGGTACGGAAAGCTGAAAGACAAGTTGATTCACCATGACCAGATCTCCGACAGTAAGCTGCCCAGAAGCAACTCCATTAGCAGCAAGATACATCATTGCCGCCAAGGCACTTGAGAAGATCACATTTTGCCCGGTATTAAGGAACGCCAAAGAAGTCGTAACCTTGATCGAGGCATCTTCGTATGCTTTCAGAGCTTTATCATATCTCGCAACCTCAAATTTCTCGTTATTGAAGTACTTCACAGCTTCGTAATTGATCAAAGTGTCAACTGCGACGGTCGCACCTTGATTGTCGGCGGCATTTGCTTGCTTTCGAAATTTGGTCCTCCACGATGTTGTAGTAATCGTAAATGCAGTATACGCAAGCATGGTAGCACCAGTAATAGCAGCAAACTGTGGACCATACTGGTAGGTCAAGATACCGCAGACCATAGAAATCTCCAGGAATGTGGGAAATATATGAAACAACATGGAGGTAAGAATGAAGCTGATGCCTTTTGTTCCTCGATCGAGAGCTCTGGTCAAGCCACCGGTCTGCCGAGAGAGATGAAAATTGAGATCCAATCTCAAAAGATGCTGGAAAATATTGCATGCAACATTTCTGATGGCTTTTTGTGCAACACTGGCAAAGACAGCGTTCCTCAGCTCCTGGAAGAGAGCAGCTCCTATTCTCGTGACTCCGTACGCAACAATCATAGATCCGGCAACAGTCCAAGCAGTGCCTCCGACAGTCGCGAAGTCGATGTTCATTGAATCCACAATGCTTTTGAAATAGAAAGGAACTTGAACGTTCAAGACCTTGGCCCCAACAAGAAGGCCTAGAGCAGTACCGACGCGAAGTTTGGTGCCGAGCTCTCCTTTGGGCCATAGGTACTTAGCCATCTCTCTCAAAATTGCGAGGTCGACCTTTCTCTGTTCCTTGTTCGAAACAGTCTGTTCTGCTAAGAGAACATCCTTCTTCTCAACGGTGGCCGGCTTCGCTGTCGCTTTCGAATTCTCGAAAGGTTCGGGCTTGATACTCTCAGAAGCCTCCACCCTGGCCGGTGCTGCTTGGTTGACCGTTGGAGAGTGCTTGACTTGAGGTCGTTCATTCTGTCGATTGAGACCCGAGAAGGACCAAAAGGCTCTTCGTCGCAAACACCATGAAAGACCAGAAGGTTGTGGCCTGGCCGATGGTGCCGGCGCAAAGAACCGGGCATGGGACGATCCATGGCGGAAAATTGTGACTGCGCTTCTAGAAAACATACTCATGCCTCAGTAGCATGTTTCGTATGGAAGGGACTAATGCGAGAGACCCTGTGCGAGACTCATCAGGACGTTGGCCCTCCTTCTGGAGACCAAGCTTACTCCTTCGCTTTCGAGACTTTGTGATTGGAACTCGAATACAACATTCGAGCCAGCCGCTCTGTTTCGGCGACATCAAACGGCTGAGCAAATGGACACTTTGGGAGCCGAAAGCGTGCAACATTCAACAGGCGTTCCAGAGCTCGTTTGCTTTGTTAGCATTTCTTGGCGTTCGAGAAGTTGGTCACATCACGTGAGTAGTAGACTCTTGTATCTGGATCCCAGTCATCAATCCATGGTCATTTGAGCCGTGACAGATTCCTAATCCTAGAGGGCACGAATCATCATGACGTGGGGAGACAGAACACAGATGACCGGTCGGGTGGACTCAGGGAGAGGAGTGCACGCGTGATCCCACCTACACTGTAGTCACGCTGAAAGGAATCACATTGATACGTAACAATCAACACACGGTCCAAGGCTTCCGGACTTCTCAATCGCCTCTTTCCGCACAATTCCGTGGCCTCTCACAACGTGCCATGCCTCTCCCTCTCATCCCTCTCACCAACTCCAATCTGTCATCTTCTACGCATTCTTCTTGGCCATAGTGTTCAATGCACTACCGTTCTTGAACCACTCAATCTGTCCCTCATTGAAAGTATGCGAAAGATTGCACTCCCAAGTCTTGCCATCCTTAGGATGAACTCTCATTGTCAATGGTTTGCCGACTGCCATTTCGGTGCATAGCAGGTCGACTTTGTCATCTGGATTGATCTTGTCGTAATCTGCTGGATCTGAGAAATTCAATGGAAGCATGCCCTGCTTCTTCAAATTTGTTTCGTGCTGGGAAGCTTTTAGCTGCCAATTGGGCACTGTAGATAACAGGGGCTGCACTTACAATGCGGGCAAAACTTCGAGTGATGATAGCGAGACCACCAAGATGTCTTGGCTCAAGAGCAGCATGTTCTCGAGAGCTACCCTCACCATAATTCCAGTCACCAATGACAACCCATCTGATGCCATTCTTCTTATACTCTCGAGCAGTGGCCGGAACAGCATCAACCTCACCGGTCTGGAAATTCTTGACTTTGTTGGCTTCACCGTTTGCAGCATTGATGGCACCAATCAACATATTGTTAGAAATATTGTCAAGATGCCCACGATACTTGAGCCATGGTCCGGCCATCGAGATATGATCGGTTGTTGTCTTGCCCTGTGCTTTGATCAAGATCGGGATGTCCAGCGCATCCTTGCCATCCCAGGCGTTGAATGGCTCGAGGATTTGTAATCTGTCGCTGGAAGGGGAAACTTGAACTTGAACGGAGGCACGGTCGGACGGTGGAGCTTGGTAGGTGTCACGCCCAGGATCATATCCACGAGCGGGAAGACCTTCGCCAGTAGGAGGTGAGAGCATGAACTCCTTACCATCCTTGTCTTTCAAAGGATCCGTCAGAGGATTGAAATTCAAGGTACCAGCCAGAGTCATGGCGACGACAAGATCGGGTGAGGTAACGAAAGCATGTGTGGCGGGATTCGCATCGTTACGACCAGTGAAGTTGCGGTTGTAAGAAGAGATGATAGAATTTGCCTCGCCCTTCTTCACATCCCGACGATCCCATTGACCAATGCAAGGTCCACAGGCGTTTGCAAGGATGATCCCTCCAAATTCTTCAAGAGTCTTCAATTGACCATCTCGTTCGATCGTGGCGCGAATTTGCTCAGATCCTGGCGTGACTGTAAACACGGCTTTGGCCTTGAGACCGTGGTCCATAGCATCAGTTGCGATGGATGCAGCCCGAGACATATCTTCGTATGATGAATTGGTGCAAGAGCCAATCAAACCAACTTTGAGCTCCTCCGGCCATTTATTGGCCTCAACAGCATCCTTGAATTTTGAGATCGGAGTTGCAAGATCGGGGGTAAAGGGACCATTGATATGAGGCTCAAGCTCGGACAAGTTGAGCTCAATTAACTGGTCGTATTCGGCGCCCTCATCTTCGTGGAGTTCCGCGTTATACTCCCGCGCAAAATCTCCGACCGCTTGACGCTTCGTGGCCTTGAGGTAATCGTACATGCGATCGTTGTATGGAAAAAGAGAAGTTGTTGCACCTATTTCGGCACCCATGTTGCAAATCGTACCCATACCAGTGCAGGAAAGCTTGGAGACACCCGGGCCATGGTATTCAATGATGGCGCCAGTGCCACCTTTGACGGTAAGAATACCAGCGACTTTCAAGATGATATCTACAGCATGTTAAAAGGGTTCTCTCATCAACTTGAATGCGGGACAAATACCTTTCGGTGCTGTCCAGCCAGACAGTTCGCCAGTTAACTTGACACCAATCACTTTCGGTGCCTTCAGTTCCCAGGGTAGATTGGCCATGACATCGACCGCATCAGCCCCGCCCACACCGATGGCAGCCATTCCAAGTCCACCAGCATTGGGTGTGTGTGAATCAGTGCCAATCATTAGGCCACCTGGGAATGCATAATTCTCCAAAACGATTTGGTGGATGATACCGGATCCGGGTCTCCAGAAGCCAATGTTGTATTTCGCGCACGATGTAGACAAAAAGTCGTACACCTCCTTGTTGATTTCTTGAGCTCTGGCAAGATCTTTATCTCCTCCAATTTGCGCTTCGATTAGATGATCGCAGTGAACGGTTGTTGGCGTTGCTACGGACGGCATGCCAGCAGACATAAATTGCAGTATGGCCATTTGAGCTGTTGCATCTTGACAAGCCACACGATCTGGTCGAAGCTTGAGGTATGAACCACCACGCTCAATCTCTTGTCCGTGGGGGTCATCCAAATGAGAGTACAGAATCTTCTCTGCATAGGTGAGGGGTCGATTAAGGCGGCCGCGGACTATCGAAAGGTTCTCGGACATTTTCCTGGACATCAAAATCAGCACATGCTATAGCAAGCACCCAATACAGGACAGAGGCGAGCCGACGATTCCACCGCAGGGGCAGGCAAGGCTTGGTCTAGATTGAACCACCTCAATGACTGTCTTACTTATAGTTGATGTAGTTGCCCTATGTTTACACAGTATGTTAGCCCACAAGGTAAAACAGCCACCGCCACAGTGTCAGAGGGACAAGCTTCTCCCCTACCAGCATGACTGCTTACCTTTTCCCAATTCGACATCTCGACTTTCCTGTCAAGTGGAGCATCGCGAACCGTGGCCAGTGCTCGAGTATGAGGAATCTTTCGGATATTGTAAGTATGGTTATCGATGGGGCAGACAGCGCTTTGGCTAAAAGGTTGCCGACTCACGACTCGAGCTCTGGTGCCCTGTACAACAATAAGTCAGCCTTAGCTAAGTCAAAGAAGAGAAAGGGGAAAGCCATGGCCGTTAAAGAAGGGCAGTGCCAACAGGTATGAGCAAGTCGTTGTCTGATCAGCAAAGGCGGAGCTCAAGAGAAGCTTACCAGTGAGCACACCCGGCCCAGAGACCGTGTCCGAAACATGATCGCGGCTATGCTAACGCTTCAGAAGTACTTCAAAGGTTGGCAAGTCCGTCGGCTTGCCAGAGTGGAGAAGTTGTAGGTATAGATAGGTAGGTTTGGAGATTGGGAGGAGGAGGGCGGTTTGGTCGCTCCCGATGCCCGAAAGTGGGTGGAGGCGACAGTACAAGTGGACCATTAACTCGAACAATTACTCCTTCACTGATACATGTGCAATGAATGCTTCTTAAATAACTGGCCCTCTGGACTAGATGAAGGTAGAAGTATCAGGCATGAACCAGACCAGTGCATTGGGATTGCTATTCGCAGGTTCGAAGATTGGCCGTCACCCAATCAGAGAACTCCTTTTACTATTCAACTCTCAAGATAACTCCTCGAACATGTGAGGTAGGCGATGATCGGCCTTTTGAGGAGCCATACAAAGCCATAAGCCTAGGAGGTGGTGGGTCTCTCGATAACGAGCTTCGATGAGGGACAGACGCAGCGGGAAAGCAGTCTGATAAGAGTGAAGCAACAGTGGTGTTCTTTCGGCGCATGCCAGTTCCCCGCACATGCATCTGCCAAAGTCCACTTTCACAAACTTTTCGTCTTGCACTCCAGTCTAGCTTTCAGAACTTGAATCCAGTAAAGATGGGCAGTATCAGGCGAAGCAAGACAAAGCGCAGGTCGAGGTAATGCTAATCTCTGGAGCTCCCTTTCTATTTCTAACACAGACAAATAGAGACCTTGACCAGGTCAAAGCCGACATTGCCTCCTCGAAGCATCTTGCTCGATACAGGTCGACCAAAGCAGCCGAAGATCTACCTGGTCTCGGAGAATGGTATTGTATCGAGTGCGCGAAATGGTTCGAAGGAGAGCACAACTTGGTGGCGCACCGCAAAGGGAAGCACCATAAGCGACGGTTAGTGCTCTTGGGTAGCCGCTTCCTGGTTGTCGCTAATTCCTGCTCCTCAGCGTTCGAGTCCTAAAAGAAGAGGCGCATTCCCAGAAAGCCGCCGAGGCTGCAGTAGGGTTGACCACTGACAATGGAAATCGGCCAGGGCAAGCCATGGACGTCGAAGAGGAAGCTCATACCAACGAATGAACAGCGCACTAAGATCTTTCAAGATTTGCTGAAATCCCCGTGAGTTCTAATACCTGGGCATCGAATCCCCTTTATTTGGCGTTCCAGCCACGGAATGCACACAATAGAGAAGGGATCGCTGAGCAAAAGAGCTGAGCGAATTGAGGCTCCTAGAAATTGTCTGGAGCTTACAGGATTGCAAGCCTCAACGTCTACAGAGCTGTCAGAGGAGCGCCTTCACGGTGTGACAATCGATGGACATTTGCAAAGTATCCGCGCCACGAGTGTTCCAAGAGGAAGTCTTTCTGGTCCGCACCCTAATGGTCGGAAAGACGATCCTGCAAGGTGTCGGAGAGCGCAACTGATTTGCTCAACGTGGAGGATCATGCACGGAATTGAGGGAAGGGAAATGTGCCATGATCTTTTCGTAGGTGTACCACTACAAGAAGTGAGCGCATGACAAAAAACAGGAGAGGATTGAAGAAAACCTGTATCGCATTCACAAAGAAAGCACGCACGCCGCAGATAAACAAACCACGATAGAAAGCCCTTGTTCCTTCACTTTTGAAAATGCGGCGCGCCATTGCCGATAAGCTTCTCGTCAAAAAATCACTTCGCTGTACTTGTCCATCTTTCCAACCTTCAGCCTGAATGCGTGTCTTGATCACATCGAGCGGGTAGATAGAAGTCCACGTAACGATGCCAGCGATACCGCCACTTACCAATACATCGAAATCCGCGGCACAGGATTGAGATGTCGTACGGTGGGAGGCAAAAATTCGTCTGCATAGCTCATAGGAAGAAAAATAAAACCCATATCCCACCGAGTCTCGCACACCGGTGACCACCCCTCCCAGATACAATCCTTTCAAGCCGTGTCGTTCCCAGACTTGCTTAAGGATAATCAACGAATTAGTCTTACTTCCCTTGTGAAGCTGGGTGCGGCATTTGATCAATTCCGAAGGTGCTGAAATTATCCAGCTGGCGAGACCTCCGATAGCACCAGCGAACCATATTTCATACAGATTGACATCGCGCAGCTTCGTGGGATCTGTGATGGATGGATGAAGTGTCTTCAAGGACCGGTTGTAGGTCATGAAGAGAAGAGAATTGAGCGCACCATATGCCAGAATAGGCGCTGCTACACCTGCTCAAGGGAGGATGATATCAGACCAGCAAACACGTAGAAGGTGTAAACAGTGGCATGCCTTTGAGTAAAGCAGCAGCATTGCTCGCTGTGGAGGTATTGGAAGACACAATCGAGGCAGGGTGGCCGGCTTGTAATTGAACCTTGACAACATCTAGCGGATTGCCCACGCAGATGCCGACGGCACCGCTGATGTAGCCAGCCCAGAAGTCCGGCGACATCGAAGGTCGATGTTTGGGACGTCCGCCCAAGGGCTGGCCTGAGACTCCAAGAAATGCAAAGATGGTTTGTCAATGAGGGGGGCGAATCGACCGCTGTTCTTCTCAGGCAAAGCCAAGAAGGGAATTAAGGCGATCGCCTTGGATGGAATGGATTGGACATAGGGAAGGGGGGGGCCACAACATATTGCAACGTTGCGAATCAAGAATCACTGCTTGTGAGGTACTCAGATGGGTGTAGTACCAAAGGACGCGTGAAAATTAATCATGTGATTACGCGTCTCTTGGCAAATCACGACCGCGTCTTTCCAAGCTTCTCAGTCGCCACTCGCTGGAAGCAACGGAGTATCTCATCCACGTATCTTGAGCTCACGAACTTGACATCTCCTTGCGAACATGTAAGCTTGCTTCCTGCAACTGGTAATCAGAGTGCTGATGCTCTACAGGATACGTCGAAAGGTTTTCTGTATGGAAGCTGGGAAAGAGAACATTCCGCCACAGAAAGCAGTGAGATTGAGCGGTGGTTCCACAAACTCATTAGATCGCTTGGTAAAACCATTCAAGTGTCCAGGATCAGCTACAGTATCTCGAACATCTGAAAAGCCAGCAAGAAAGCGGCGAAAAATAAACTACTCTGGTGCAGACGGCAATGCAGAGGATGGGGACAAGCCATACACGAACGGAGACCGCCTCGCACTTGCCAATCGAGAGGCAAACAAATTCCCTACGTTTCACGTCAAGGATAAAGAGACAATCTTTCGAGCTCGGTTCGCGGTTCCGTTAGTCACCAAGAATGCCGAAGGTTACAATTCCTCTGGAACATCCCGATCCTTAGGTATGAGAACTGGCGCCTCATTCATCGTCAAACCATTACATGACCCGAGCGGCGAATTCGCAATCGTTCTCTACGATCCAACAATTGAGGATAAGCCTGATATAGATCCAGTCGATCCCAAGGCAGAAAAGAAAGAGAAAGACGAGGCAGTTCTGGATGTCCCATTAATGCACAGAAGCTTGGCAGATATTCTGGGTCTCAAGAAGAAAGTCGAGGAAAGACCCAAAATACCGGTCGTGATTGATCCCAAGCTGGCGAAAGTACTCCGGCCGCATCAAGTGGAGGGTGTGAAGTTCCTGTATCGGTGCACAACAGGTCTTATTGACGAAAATGCTCACGGCTGTATCATGGCTGACGAAATGGGTCTGGGCAAGACTTTGCAATGCATCACCCTGATGTGGACACTATTAAAGCAATCAACTGATGCCGGAAAGACAACCATTCAGAAGTGCGTCATTGCCTGCCCGTCGAGCTTGGTCAGGAACTGGGCCAACGAACTTGTGAAATGGCTCGGTCCAGATGCCGTCACGCCATTTGCTATTGATGGAAAGGCATCCAAAGCAGAATTGACATCCCAACTCCGGCAATGGGCAATTGCATCTGGACGAGCAGTCACGAGGCCAGTGTTGATCGTCTCATACGAGACTTTGAGGCTCAACGCTGCAGAATTGGCGGATACCAAGATCGGACTCTTGCTTTGTGACGAAGGCCATCGCTTAAAGAATGGTGAAAGCCTCACCTTCACTGCTCTCAATGCGTTGAAAGTAGATCGTCGTGTCATTCTTTCAGGAACACCCATTCAGAATGATCTCACTGAGTACTACTCGCTCATCACTTTCGCCAATCCTAAGTACCTCGGTACCCAGAACGACTTTAGAAAGAAGTTCGAGTTGCCTATCCTTCGTGGGCGAGATGCAGCAGGTTCTGATGCCGATCGTCAAAAAGGAGACGCGGCCACTAGGGAGCTACTTACCCTGGTCAACAAGTTCATCATACGCCGCACGAATGACATTCTTTCGAAGTACCTACCAGTCAAGTACGAACATGTCGTCTTCTGCAAGATGGCTCCGTTCCAGCTTGACTTGTATAACCATTTCATTCAGAGTCCTGACATCAAAAGTCTTCTCCGAGGCAAAGGAAGCCAGCCCTTAAAAGCGATTGGAATTTTGAAGAAGCTATGTAATCATCCTGATCTCCTCGATCTCGCAACAGATCTTCCAGGGAGCGAAAAGTATTGGCCGGATGATTATGTGCCAAAAGACTCGCGAGGCCGAGATCGTGATGTGAAGCCTTGGTACTCGGGCAAGATGCAAGTTCTGGATCGAATGTTAGCACGAATAAGACAGGACACGAATGACAGAATCGTACTGATCAGCAATTACACACAAACGCTTGATGTATTCGAGAGACTATGTCGGTCAAGAGCGTATGGCTGTCTCCGTTTGGACGGCACCATGAACGTCAGCAAGCGGCAGAAGCTGGTCGACAAATTCAATAATCCTGAAGGTGACGAATTCGTCTTTCTTCTCAGCAGCAAGGCTGGAGGATGCGGGTTGAACTTAATTGGGGCCAACCGCCTTGTGCTTTTCGATCCTGATTGGAATCCTGCAGCAGATCAACAAGCGCTGGCTCGAGTTTGGCGTGACGGACAAAAGAAGGATTGCTTCGTTTACCGATTTATGGGTACAGGAACGATTGAAGAAAAGATTTTCCAACGACAATCCCACAAGCAAGCTCTTTCATCTTGTGTGGTCGATTCAGCTGAAGACGTGGAGCGACATTTCACATTGGATTCCTTGCGAGAGCTGTTTCAGTTCAAGCCCAAAACCACCAGCGATACCCATGATACCTTCAAATGCAAAAGATGCCGGCCTGATGGAACTCAGTATATGAAAGCGCCAGCTATGCTGTACGGTGATACGAGTACTTGGAATCATTTTGTCAATGCTGGAGACTGTGGGCCGTTGTCGAAGATACAGGACTTGTTGCTCAGGCAGGAGACCACGGAGGATGCCGTGAGCGCCGTTTTCCAGTACATCAGCCATTGAAAAGCGTGCTGTAGCTTTATAATATAAACCATTCGAACGAGACTGAGGTCCGCTGTATGCAAACTTCTTTCGCATATCTGTCCAGCAATCCGGCGAGCGATCAAGGCAGGAAATCTTGTATTTGATCACATGCTCTTGCTCTGAAACAGTGTTGTACGTCTTCGGCTCCTCTGTGGGGGGCTGTCAAGTACAGTACCAGGGCATCGTTTTTATTCCCAGCATAAGAAGTGACTTCAGCGATGCAGAGGTCTCCTCGCTTATCTAGAAGCAGAAGCAAAGCTTCAGGGAGTAGGCTCCTTAACTAACCAGTAGTAATCATGATTGTTTTGGTCTTTCCTAGTGGGCACAGGTAGAAAAATATATGCTGACGGAGAGAGTACATCTGCGAGGTAAATGCCAGGGTCGTTGGGCCGAAAGATGAGGGGACGATTATCATGAGATATGGGATTAGGCATACTGACCAGCGTCTACCTCGTTATTTTTGTCGCTGAGCCTCAGCCTCGGATGCAAAGGCGAGGTTACAGAATCAAACAAGCATCACCAACCGTGTTTGAGGTTGTCCCAAGATTAGTCGGATTTCAACCCGAATATATCCTATCGTCCTCTCGAGATGAGCGCTGCCAATAAGGAAATACCACAATGGACCCAGCGGTCCAGAGATTGCTGACCGACAAGCTGTATGACAAGAGAAAGCAGGGTGCTCTAGAGTAAGCCTGCTGCACTACAATCCCAGAAGGTGACGGCTATTGAACATGATGCAGATTGGAACGCATCGTTCGTGAAGCGGTTGCAGGCAAAGAGTATGAACGGATACGAAAGATTGTTGAACAGCTCTGCCACGAATATGCTTATGCAGTGCATCAGCCTCATGCGAGAAATGGTGGATTGATAGGTCTTGCTGCTGCCTCAATTGCATTGGGATCTGTTTGTCTTTGCTTCCCTTTGGCAATTCTTGTCTCTGATTCTTCGTAGGAAGAAGTTGCTCGCTATCTACAAGAGATCGTGCCACCAGTACTGGCATGCTTCACTGATCAAGATGCCCGAGTACGATATTATGCCTGCGAAAGCATGTACAATATTGCCAAGGTGGCAAAAGGAGAGATTCTGGTCTTCTTCAACGACATCTTTGACGCTCTTTGCAAGGTATGCCTTTTCCTTGTTGACTGTATTCAGGTGTTTGTGCTAACTTATGTCTAGCTTGCAGCAGACTCAGAGCTCTCCGTGAAGAATGGTGCGGAACTTCTAGATCGACTGGTGAAGGACATCGTCGCTGAATCTGCTGCATCTTACGTGTCAGTCCTTGAGTACACGGAGAAACGTGCTGGGCAAGATGGTCACGATCCCGAGACGTCAAGTGCTGATCTGCCAATGGCATTCTCCCTAGCCAAGTTCATTCCGCTTTTGCAGGAGAGGATCCATGTCATCAATCCATTCACCCGCACATTTTTGGTGTCCTGGCTCACTTTGCTCGATACAATTCCCGATCTCGAACTTGTGTATTACCTTCCCGACTTTCTGGGCGGGCTCTTCAGATTTCTCAGTGATCCAAACCGTGACGTCTACGTTGCAACTCAAGGGTTGCTGGAAAGATTCCTCAACGAAATCAAGAAGATTGCCAAAATCAAACGGGGAATTGAGGAGAGTCGGAAGAGTCGAAATAGTGACCGCCCGAAAGGATCCGCAGAGAGCTTTACAGGCAGCGGACCCACGGGTGATAGTGCATCAGCTGACAATGCCATCGAAGACTCGGATTCAGAGACTGCCCGAGAAATTCGCAGCGATCAAGAAGGAGATTGGATTCCCGGTCAGGATGTGCAGATTGACTACGGCAGGATATTGGATACCCTCCTTCAATTTGTTGATACAACAACACGATCGAGTAGTGATCCTCCACGACCCGATGGTGTCAGTCGAGAAAAGGAACAAGAAATTGGCATTGTTGCTCTCAGATGGATCGACAGCTTTTTCGAAATCAGTCCCGAGGATATCCTACAGTTCGTCCCTAAGCTCCTGTCTCAGGTCTTACCGGCACTTTCTGCACAGTCCGATCAAGTACAGACAACTGCAAGTCGCGTCAACCGATCATTGATGGATTACATAGTGACATTTCAAGACGATACCACCTCTGATGAGAAGCTGATGCCTCCGCCTTCGAACATCCCTCTTGCCTTTGCCAAAGCCGCAGACCTGCGAGATCGAAGAGCTTCAGCTCCAACTATCAAACCACTGAGCGCCTCTACTGAATCAATTGAAAGGACAAAGAGTCAACTAAAAGAGTCAACGCCAAGAAGTAGCAATCCTCCGAGTCCTCTGCCCAAAGCCGACCTCGATTATGCTGCTGCTGTCAATGCGTTGACGCTGCAGTTCCTCAACGAACATGAAGCCACCCGAGTCGCTGCTCTCGGCTGGTTGATCATGCTACACAGAAAGGCACCACGGAAGGTCCTGGCATTTAACGATGGAACCTTTCCAGCATTACTTAAGACTCTATCCGACCCCGCTGAAGCTGTAGTCACTCGAGATCTACAGCTGTTGTCCCAGATATCCAGAAACAGCGAAGATGGCTATTTCACTTCTTTCATGGTCAACCTTCTGCAGCTCTTCTCGACAGATCGGAAACTGCTTGAAATTAGAGGCAACCTGATCATTCGACAACTTTGCATGAACTTGGTACCAGAACGAATATACCGAACACTGGCGGAATGCTTGGAGAAGGACGAAGATATCGAGTTTGCGAGCATCATGGTCCAGAACCTGAACAACAATCTCATCACCGCACCCGAACTAGCTGATCTTCGGAAACGGCTACGAAATCTCGAAACCAAGGACGGTCAGATGTTCTTCGTCGCACTGTTCAAATCATGGTGTCAGAATGCCGTGGCTACTTTCTCCCTCTGTTTACTCGCTCAAGCTTACGAGCAGGCGTACCATCTGCTTCAAATCTTTGCCGAGCTTGAGATGACTGTAAATATGCTCATACAGATTGACAAGCTTGTTCAGCTTTTGGAATCACCTGTCTTCACCTGTACGTCGACACCTTTGATACCCTGCTTGTGTTGGACTTTCCAGCTAACCTCTCCTGCAGACCTCCGCCTCCAACTCCTAGAACCAGACCGCTACCCCTACCTCTACAAGTGCCTCTACGGACTACTCATGCTTCTCCCCCAATCGTCCGCCTTCGCAGCCCTCAAGAACCGCCTCAACTCCGTCTCCGCCATCGGCCTACTCCACACACCAGCGGGATCCTCATTAAGTGCCGGTGGGGCGCGATCCTCGTAAGTCACCTGTCTAAACCTCTTCACCAAAACCCAAACTAAGATCTCCCTCTCTTTCTCGCCAGCATAACAGCTCCCTCCCTAACTCACCCACCCCACTCCTCAAACCTAACCCCCACCCTCTCCCACTCCACCAGCCTAGGCTCCTCCAGCACCACCAACATCCCCGGCTCCCTAACCTCCTCCTCGGCCTCCACAACCCCAACCCCCAGCACAGCATCCACCCTTGGCGGCGTCGGCGGCGTCGGCGGCGGCGGCGGCGGTGGCGTCAGCGGGTCCACGAGCATCTACCCCTCCCGCCTCAGCGGCAAACCGCGACCCGGAACCTCCACCTCAAGTGACCCGCAAAACCAAACCAACCTCGGAGCCGGAGCCAACGAAAACGTAATCCGCTGGACCGATTTGCTCGAGAAATTCCGCCAAACGCAGGAGAAGGCTCGGCGTCGAAATCAGGCTTTGCTGCGTGGCGGGGATGCAGAGAATGGAGCTTCTGGTAGTGGTGGTGGTGATGGTGGTGAGATGGGGAATGGGGATGAGCATATGGGACCGTTGGCTAGGAGTATGCTATATGAGCGGGAGAGGGAGAAGGCGTTGCCGGATATTCCGCCGTTGAGATCTGCGCCGCTTTCCGGATCTGGACTTGGAGCTGGGGGTGGGCGGTCGGGAGGGGGTGGTGGTGGTGGTGGTGGGCATGGGGGTTATGGGTCGAATACTGGTGGTGGTGGTATTGCCAATCGAGGGAGTGGAACTGGAGTGGGCGGGAGGCCTCCAAGCGCTTCGTCTGGACGGCTTGGTGGCGGCGGAGGAGGATCGAGATTGTTGACGCCGGGGGTCGGGACGGCGACGGTGAGTGGGTCCTC
>JAABUK010002131.1_pt1 | contig 36294 bp, 58 predicted proteins | sample 5559141 | NCBI WGS metagenome assembly JAABUK01 (sample SAMN10711869, study PRJNA513367) | rock metagenome | isolation source: Antarctica rocks | place: Antarctica: Victoria Land, Pudding Butte nord | collected 2016-01-03
GCGAGCCAAAGATGCAAGGGGGGGAGGGCAAAGGCCAAGACAGGGCTCACCCAAAGCTGCAGGAAGGCCACTGCGAGCTGCCAGCTCCTCCACAATGCTGCTCACAATCTCTGGCCTGTCGGTGCTGATGGCAGCATCTAGCGCCTCGCGATACTGAAAGGACTTCAGCAGTTTGTCATACGCCTTGAGCTGTATCCGCTTCTGCTGAGACACCTTGAAGTCATCTGCTGCTGCCTTGTCGCTTTGGCCTCTGATGAAGTAGCGGTAGGTGGCGGCTGTCAGCTGAGGCTTGTATCGCTGCTTCCTGGGTGGCCTTCCACCTGTTCACACACATAGGCTTGCTTTTAACGTGCCCAACAAGAAAGTCCTCAATTATTGAATGTCTTGCTGCTGAGCAACTTCAGACCTGTTGCAACACATAGGCATGCTTGTGAAGGGCCCAGCATAAAAGGCCTACAGCTATTGAATGTCTTGCTGCTTAGCAACCTCAGAACTGATGGCAGAGGCATCACTTGTGTAGTTTTACTTCAGAGGCCAGAGCCTGAAGCTGCAGATTGTGCAGATTTTACATCACACAAAAGCATGATCAACACTTTTCAAGCCCTTCTGCGTCATGCAACTAACATACACGTCAGCAACATTTGGCATCTGTGGCATCAGGTCCTCAAGGCTGCTTGCAGTGCTGAACATGGCACACCGATGTGGTACAGCAATGTGGTACACCAACGTGGTAGACAGCATGCAGGCAAGATGACATGCTGTGAGGCTGCACGCTTTGGAGGCCAGGTTGTACAGTGTGGCTTACCGACTTCAACAGGGACCAGCTTAGGTTTGGAGTGCTTCCGGATGGACAGCTGGCCATCAGCCTGGCCCACTGCCAGCAACCCACAGTCTGGGGAAATGCCCAGGGATGTCACAGGGCCTGGGTACTTTGAGGCGTGAGTCACCTTGAAGGTGTCCAAGTCATACACCTGCACTATGTAATGCTGTGATCTGCATTTCTGAGCAACATGCATGGTCCACAAGGCCTGGACATATCATCCTAACATGCTGATGCAACAATCACACCAGGGTTGTGGTGCATAGCATTACGCTCCCCCAACCTGAGCATGCTGTCCAGATGCCAGTTAGTTAGACAAGCTAGTGGAAACAACAGAAAGCAGTGCACAGTGCACAATTTGGCAAAGTGTGGCAGTGCATGCAGCATGGTCACCAAACAAGCATTGCTGCAGTCCTCGCCAAGAAGTAACAGCAATTGCAAGCATGCACACCTTGACATGACCGTCTAGAGAGCCTGACAGCATGCGAGGGGCTGCTGCAGAGTCTGGCCCTGCCAAGGGGCTCAATGCAACGCATGTCACTGTTTTCTGATGCTGAGAGAGGCGCTGCAGCAGGCGTCCGCCTGCCAACATGTCCCATACACATAAAGAGGTACCACCCGCTGTCACTGCTAGCCCCCCTGCAAGTCCATGCAATGCCAACAATGATCACCTGGATGCAGTTGACAGTTTCACATGCATGTGTGACACATGGGCAGATGTCTTGGAAAATATGAACAGTGCAGTTTGAAGGCGTGACTCATGGCCAGCACAGACAAAAGTCACTCCTAAGGCTGCATCATGTTGCTGAATGTACAGCAGGCTACGATGATGGCATCAGTACGTCTTTACTTAGCAGACAATCAGGCCACAGCAGCCAAGGTCTGTGCAAGATTTTTGTGCTGCAGCTCATAATGAGGCTTTCCAGGGCACACAACATACACAACTGCAGTATCAGCTGGCCAGTGAGTGTACCCGAAGGGAAGAACTTGACATCTTCAATGGGGGCACCATGATCTAGGTTCATGACGCATTCCTGGCTTCGCACATCCCACAGCTTGCAGATGTGGTCATAGCCAGCGGTGGCCCACATGTCTGGGCTGGTGGGGTTGACTGATGCGGCCCTGACATAATCTGAATGGCCATCAAGGCGAAAATCCTGCTTGCCTACTGTGACATCCCACCAACGCACCTGCAAGCATGCAAAAGGCTAACCAGCCATTGCCAGAATGTTTTGTGCATTCTGTTACCATCACATGAGCAACAGGCCACCAGAACAAGTGAATGCATGGGTCAAGACAGCCTGCAGCTTAGCATCTGTGTCCCACAATGTCTGTTGCTCTACTATGGCAAGGTCCAGATGAGAGCAAGGTGCTATGGCATGGGCCAGATGGCATGAATCACTCAGATCATTTCATATCGTCTCCTCACTTATACTAGGATTGAACAGCAATTGTGATTTGGGTTTGATCATCATAGTGAGCCTTGCCCAATCTGGCACAAGCCTTCAGTCATGCATGCCAGATGCGTCTGTTCCCAAGTCAGTGAAAACGCAAGCACTGCATTGAACGAGCCATCAAATGCAATAGCAAAGGACTTACTGTGGTGTCATCTGCAGCTGACAGGACATGCATCCTGTCAGGGGAGAAGTGAGCAACATGCGCTGCCCTCTTGTGCGCCTTAAGCTGCCTGAGCATAGTCCGGCTGCCGGCATCAAAGATCTGCAACCAACAGTGCAAATTTGATGTATTGCGAGAACAGTTGCAATACATCTGTACATTGTGGAATGCAGCTGCTGAAACAAGTTCTGAACACTGGTTTGATGTTGAGCGCCTCACCTGCACAATGCCATCTTCCCCACCAGCAACAAGGAGCTTGCTGTCTGAGCGGAAGTTGCCGCAGTATGCTTTATCTTTGAAGCGTGTGAATTGTCTGCGAACTTGTCTTGTTACTGCATCATAGATGATGACCTGTAGGATTACAACAGACCAGTGTCAGACATGGCTTGGCGTGTGTCAGACATGGCTTGGCGTGAAGAAGTGGAACAATGCATGCTCACATACGGCATATAAGGATGAATCAAAGACACCTTACCCTTGTTGAGCTTGTGATGGCAAAATTGTAGGGGTGCTGTTGAGTGAAGCTGATATGCGAGACAGCGCCAGCCTGTTGACGCACAACCACGTTGAGATGTCAGATGCATGTCGTGCAGATATGGCAGAGTAAACTCACAGTCACTGCCAGAGTGCAAAACAAGCTAAGCAGCGTACGTACCTGCTGAGCGTTGACGGGATTGCTGAACCGCTTCCAATACTTGCATTCTGCAGTTTCTCTGAGAGCGCGGGCAGGAAATTGCTTGAGAGTTAGTTTGCGATACTCGGCTGGTTCGTAGTCCATGCGTGAAACTTGCGGTCATGGTATCAGCCCCATACGGAGAGGTAGTGCAGGCTCTCGCTGCGTTGCACTGCTGAGAGCAGCACCGCTGCTGTCTCAGATACCGCGTGAGCGAGTTCCGACAGTAGCTATTGAGAGCTGCGCAGGCGTCGGAAGACCTAACTTGTAGACCTAATACAAATTTGCATTCCGTATGACTAATCAGACATCTGCATTCAAGCTTGAGCGTCCCTTCATCGCGCATCACTCTTTCCCTCACCCGCACAGCATCTCACCCACAATGTCGGCTGCTGGGGCGGCTGCCAAAAGGCTTTTGGAGAGAGCCCCTAAGGCTGTCAGAACTTTCAAGTCCAGTGCAGTCCAACAATCAGGAGGGCACGGCCACTCCACTGGGGTATGAGCACTTTTACTCAGTCAGTATCGCGCTGCTATTGATCTGCAGCTGCTGACGTCTATTGTAAATGACAGGGTTATGACGACTACATCCACGCTGAGCATATGTACAGCATCCAGAAGGTATGGGGCGTCAGAGTTAGACCCAGTGCTGTACAAGAATATGTGCAAAAACTTTGTGTTCTCTGCAGATGCCTCACAGAAAGATCAAGATGGCCATAGCCTGCTCTAGCATTGTGATCCTTGGCTTTGGCATTCCTACTACTGCTATTCAGTGGCAGAAGCACAAGGCTGCTGGATGATGACTGTATGGCTTGAATTGTTCAGCTGTTGTTACTATCAAGGTGCATGAAGCATCACTTGCAGCTTGAAGCATATTGTAGCCAGAATCCTTGCCAAGAAATTACACATTTGAAAGCGGCAATGGTAGCATCTACAGGCTCTTTGCTACAGACACTGAACGGCAACATCATCTGTTGCTCCAACACATGTCAGCTTTAGTCTGCCGGCCAAATCCACATCAGAACTTTGCTTTCCTATTGTCATGTAACGTCCAAACTCTAAGCAAGATCAGGCTGTCATTCTTGCCATCCTAAAGCTTTCAGCTAGTGCTGACTTCCAATCTCCCCACTGCTGTCCAATGGCCAGCATTGTTGCGGAAGTCTTGTTGCAGCCCACAATTGGCAGTAAATGTAGCCAGTGCATCGACCTGCAGGGTCATCAGAATCACATGTAATCACATGTTCCCTCTTGTACATATCTTTGGATTGTGAATTTACACATGCACTAGTCATCACAATTTGCAACTGGTAGCACTGCATCGCAGCTCATGTAGGCATGGAACCAGCTGTTGTGTACCTTGTTGCCAAAATGGCCCTTGTAAAGGGAACCATCTTGCAGCGCCCAACTGCCACTCATGAACACCCCATCAACCCACTCACCAATGAACTGGCACTCTGTGGCCTGCATGTCAGGTTGTGTGATTGTATGCAAGACATATGGCAATGGGCTGCATTTGTCCATGCTGACTCAAGAAACTTGCTAACCGAATTCACAGCACATAGCAACTCAGCTTCACATGCTCTACACCCGTTCCAACAAGTCCATGCAGCAGCCGCACCCTGTGTAACAGAATAGGCATTGAGAAGGCAAGGCAGACTCAGGACGCCTGACACAGACTGTTAGATGCAAGACCAACTGGGTTGGTTTTGCCAGAAATGTTGCTCGTGTAATCAAGGGCACATGTGGCGTAGAGGATTGACCTTAAAATAGTATGATCCCTGTCCATGCTTAACACCATGCTCAAAAGTACCGGTGTACATGTCTCCATTGGCGTAGGTGTAAAGTCCTTTACCATGCATTTTGTTCTCAGACCAGTCTCCTGAATAGCAGCATCAGTGGGATGGCGAAAAGGCAGGCTGATGCATCCATGGTTGACGCAAGGGGTTTAGTGAAGTTGGGCTGATGTGACAATTTGCAGTAACATGCTAATGAACAGGGTGCAAAAGATGCTGCATTCGTGACTACCTTCATATCTGCTTTTGTCTGGGAAGGTCAGGATACCATGGCCATGCCGCATATGGTCTTTGTACTGCCCATCATAGTAACAACCATTTGACCACACGTACTTGCCCTTGCCATCACGCTGTCCATGAGAAAGAGTACCCTCAAATTTGTCCCCAGGCTTTTCTTCCTCGTCATCCTCCTTCTTGGCAGGCGCAGGGTATGTCAGGAGACCCTGCAGCCATTTGTGCAAATCTTGAAAGGCTGCAAAGCGATGAAGTTACAGGTCTCACGCTCAGCACCTGGCCGTGTGGTTTGCCTTCCTCGTCAAACGCTCCTGTCCAGTTCTGCATGTCAGTTCTGTTAAGTTGCAGTCTGTGCATAAGCCTTGCTGCCAATGAGGAAACCGCTTTCTCACCAGCTGAGGTGTCTCTTCGCCTTCCTCCGCCATGATAAGGTCCGCACGTTGGCACGACAATGTGTAACAGTGCCAGCTGCAACAAAGAATAGGCGCTTACAGCCTGGCTCTGGACCCTAGTGTTTGCACGGTAGGGTTTGGTTCACTGTGATGACTTTGTTGCAGTGCATGTCACATCTTTGAGCGCTATTTACCCGTGCTGTCGATTTGTCTGCTTCACGTATGCAAAGCACCTTGGTCGACGTGAACGCGGTCGCAGGAGGAGGAAAGGGCACCAACCCAAAGACCACCTTGTACGTCGGAGGGCTAGAAGAGAACGTGAACGAGGCTATACTGCACTCAGCCTTCATTCCTTTTGGGGACATCAAGGACGTCAACATACCTCTAGACCACGCAACTGGTGTGTTCTGGCAACGCACATTGACCTTAGGCTGTTGCTGAGTGCTGTTGATCTGGGTGAGCAAAAGCCAGTGTCCGGCTTGCAGGCAAACACAGAGGTTTTGGCTTCATTGAGTACGAGGCAAAGGACGATGCGGCAGATGCTATAGACAACATGCACAATGCCGAACTTTACGGCAGAGTGCTCCGAACTAACTATGCTCAGCCCATGAAGATCAAGGGTGGAGACAAGGGTTTCAGTCACCAAGCCGTCTGGGCAGATGCTGATGACTGGTATGAACGTGCAGAGGCTGAGCAGGAGCTAGAGAAGCTGGAGGACGAGAAACGACTCAAGGAGCAAAAAGCAGTGTCAGAAAAGTACACGCCAAAGGACCCCATGCAGGAAATGGAAGAAGCCATATTGGCCTGACTCAGTCCAGATCTGCATCTGATGGCTGTCTGAGTCTCATGATATGTACTGCTAGTGTTCAACAAGCAGACTGCTTGTGCACAGCTCCAAAGATATTACTTGTACTATGACAGTAGAGTGCGAATATTGACTGCGTAAGGCCTATGCTGTGTTTGTGTGTGCTTCTTTGGAGGTTTGGTCGGTCGTGTACAGCATATGAGCTATTTTCGGTGTCCACTGGCTGTGACAGATTACATCACATTGTGTCATGTGATAACAGTGGGCTTGTCTCTGCCCGTCAACTTTTGCATATTGGACAGTGTCAGTGCCACATCTACTAACTTTTGCAGAGCAGGTGCTGTCTCCTGATTTAACTCCTTTTCACCAGCATCTGCTGCTACATATTTCTCAATGTACATGCGAATAGTTGCCCCGGATGAGCCAGTACCTGTGCAACCATGCATCACAGCGACTTAACTTCTTGCTTTCATTGTGCGTACTGGTCAAGTGCACATGCCAAGATGAAGAGCAGTTACTCAGTAGCAAAGCTAGTGTCAGGAAAACAGGTGAGCTGTCGAATGAAAAGGCAGACTGAGAAGTGATAGCAACAAACAACTGACCTGATAGCCTGAATACTATTCTTGATCCATCTCTGCCCAGGAACCTCACACCTTGGTGCTCAGCAACTGATCCATCCACAGGGTCCTTGTAGGTGAACTCGTCTGCTGTGTCAATCACAAAACTGCGAACCTGAGAGACCTCACCCTGCAGACGCATTTTTGACTCACTGGCCACTGTCCTGACGGATTTGTCTGCAGTGTTACGACGCAATTGAAACTGGACAGAAAGACAATGCACAATGCAGGGTACATGAGCTCATGACTTGTCTAGCGTGCTGCCTGCTGTGCTCTGTGCATTTGCATCACACACACCCCTCAATTTGCCAATGTTGCAGGGATGCAATCTATGCTGTCTACATGTGCATGCACATATTCACGGCATCTTACCTGCTTGCTAATGAGGTGCTTCATGACTGCATCCGCCTTGTCAGACTCCACCCCCTCATAGTCATATCTGGTGTAATAGTTGCGCCCATACTTGGCCCAGTGCTCTTTCACAATCTGCTCTACAGTGACCAGATGCAGTGGCATCTGTTGCTTAGGCTGCCCTAGCACAGTCTGCTGTAGGGCCTGAGCCATGTTCCCTATCACGCTGCCTGTGTGCTTGCTCATGGTGTTGTTCCTGTATGCCAGGATAGAGAGCCAGGCGAGCACTGCCCACAAACCATCCTTCTCCCTATAAGCATATACACTGGGCATGACAAACTGTCCACTGGCAGCTGAAAGGCCATTATGCAAGTTCACATAAGTTTCTTGAACATGACATGCAACCAGGCAATGCAATTGAGGCCATGTCATGGTTTGTATGCACGCACATGGGTGGCGCACCTGCTCATGCATGATACAAGGCAGAGCTTCACAGTAAAGTCATGCAGGTCAAATGTTCTCGAAGGGGGTCAGAGACACCAACCAGCAGCACTGCACGAAACCAACACACATCCTGGGGAGTACAGACAAGGCAGGCTAATTTCTCTCCAAAAGCATGTCTATTTTCACTCGAAAAACATCCATTTTATACACTCAGAAATGCTTGCGGACAGTAGAACTGCAGCACAGAATTGGGGAGATGCAATGTTTGTAACGGCTGACCTGACATGATCACTGCCTGTGCCAAAGCTCTCCTCTCCACACAGTGCACACTTGCCAGTGTCCATCAGGTTGCCAAAGAACTTCCAGCCGGTGGGGGTCTCGTAACAGTTCAGGCCCTTGGCCTTGGCCACACTGAAAAAAAAGGAAAACTTTATGCTTTTTGGCAATTGTAACGGGTGCCTCCTAAGGCGGCAGCCCGGAGGTTTTGGCCACACTGCACATTTCATTGTGTACCTTACAGCCTGGGATGTGGACATGACACACATTTCACATTGCACTCACGCACCTGCTAGCCACCCAACATGCCAATACCACAAGTGCAAAAGACCCTTGCCATGAATTGACAACTTTGCCTGTGCGGCTAGGAGTGCAGGCTGTACTTGCTGCTGCCGCATTGTTCCATCGAGTTGTTCCTACAGACTGTGGGCAACATCAAAGTCATGCAGGCTCTGGCCTATGTAATGGTCAGAGCTTGCTGCCTAGTAATCTGCTTGATGCACAGTAGCAAGTGCACAGCGCCGGACAATGCCAATACAGAAGCATGCACCAACATTGCTGAGCAGCAAGGGTGCCGAAGCAGAAGTATTCTGACCTGTCTAGCGCTGCACTGGTAGGCATACTGCGCGCAATGCCAGACAACCCATTCGTGAAATAGGGAATGGCATCTTGCGCATATGCAGCAATGATGGCCACAGAATCCGAAGGTGTCACAAAAAATCTGTGGCCCAGGATCATGTTACGGTCAGCATCCCCGTCACAAGCAGCGCCAAAATCCGGGATGGTGGTAGGTGCATGGTCCCCAAGACCCATTCGATTGACCAGGTCGTGGGCGTAGGTCAGGTTGGGGTCAGGGTGGATGCCCCCAAAGTCAGGCTTGGGGTCGCAGTTCTGGAGGCTGCTTTCACTTGCTCCAAATTCCTGAAACACTTTTGCATTTCAAGGCAAATCGCTGCAGTCTTTGCAGCGCATCATGCGTTGGCACAAATCATATTGCAGCAGTCGACTTGGTATGACGATCATTCAGCAACTGAAGCTGTTTGCATAGTTGCACATTGTGACAGTAAAGGCATCTGGCAGAGACAACAGTTTGTCACACATGTACGCAGTTGACAGGATGGGTTGTCAAGTGTTGGCGCATGTGAGCTGTCAGCTAGCTTGCAAGCGAAAGGTAAATGTTTCACACATAGTTGGGCAAGGTATGAAGGGCAGCCTTACTTCAGGGAAGGGGAAAGCATGTGGGTGTCATTGGGCACAAAGGATGAGTCACAGCCCAAGATGTACATACCTGAACAAAGATGCGTTTGGCGTAGGGTCCTGCCACACCATGCATGGCATCAAAGGTGAAAGTGAAGTCTGGCTTGTGCAGCAGAGCTTTCAGGGCATCAAAGTCAAAGATGGTGCGCAACAGCTTCAGGTAATCCTCCACTGAGTCGATCACCTGCGTTTGCAGATTCCAGCAGCAAATCTCATTCGTGGTCATCTGTTCACACGACATTGTGCATCTGGCAGAACAGCAGCACAACTCCAGTGTGCTCTGTGTCATTGCTAGCTTCTACCTGCTTTGAACATGAATGCTGCATGGTAGCAATAGGCCAATGTGCAGCAGCACCCGTTTAGACGTGAAAAGGGCTGGGATTATTGCCAGAAAGCCTGTCTCTGTGAACTTCTGATTGCAGAATCTTTCAGCTACCAGTGATGTCATGTAGGGTCTTAGCTACCAGTAATGTCATACAGGATCTCAGCTACCAGTGTTGTCATGTAGGATCCTGAAACCTGGCTCTGTTGCACAGCAACAAGCATACCTGCACGGTGAAGGGCCTGAATTTGGCGCTGCCACGAGTTTGGACAAGTTACTGTGTGGTGCCGGTCTTTCTGTAGTCCACGCTTAGGTCTTCGTCAGCTATGAAGTATTGCTTGATCTTGGTGGTCCCATCGTGAATGGCATTTGTCAGCTTTTCCAATGCAGGTCCACCGTTCTCTGTGTTGTACCTGCGTGTGTCAATACCCACATATGACTGATCAGCAGTGCATCAATAATACAATCTGTACCATAAGCATGCGTTTGTGGTACACCCTGATACACACTCATGGTACACCACCAACAATGTGTCGTTCAGAGTAACGTTGCACATGCGTAAATGATAAACGCAAGCTAAAATTACACCCTGACAGTGTAACCTGACAGAGTGGCTGTGTGACATACTTGATACCAAAATCTTGATCTGGTCCTCCAGGATTGTGGCTTGCAGTCAAGATGAAACCACCATATGCCTCACCACCATGCCGATTGCGGATGACTGCAGATACAGCAGGTGTGGACAGCAAGCCATCCTTGCCTACCCATATCTTGCCCACACCATTTGCAGCTGCCATGCGGCAGATGACAGGGTTTGCAGTCTCTGAAAAGTACCTACCATCTCCAGAGACCACTAGAGTGCTGCCTATGCTTCACAGATCAAAGTCACAATACAGTCGGATTTTTAATTCAAAAGCATGTTTGTGCGTGATGCAGTCACCTTTGAGGTCATCAGCAGGCAGGGCATTGAAAGTGGCTTGCACAAAGTTCTCCAAGTAATGTTTCTGCTGAAAGACTGTGACCTGTAGGTGAATCTTGCACATATCGGAGTCGTCACAGAAACGACAATGGTTCGTTGCTTAGTGTTTGCGTACCTTTTTACAGAGTCCAGATGTGCCGGGTTTCTGCCCATCGTATATTTGGGTCTCAACAACCTTATAACCAATTCCCGACATGTCAGATCTTGTTTACAGTGTTTGCTGCGCTTTGTCAAGGGTAGATCGCACCAATGCCTCCCGCATGCATGTATGCATGCAGTTTGACTCTGACATAAGGGACAAAATCGAGACATTACTTCCGAAACTTCCGCCCTTCCTGCTAGCTGTGGCACAAAGATGCCCTGACATAGGGCAAAGGGCATATGCTGCTTGCCCCCCCCATAAATCTGCTGTCAGCCGCTTTGTGGAATTACTCATTGCTTGCTGCCACCGCTCATACGGAGCGATCGCCAAAACACGGGGCAGTACGGAGCACGTGACAGGGTGAAATCCTGAGGATGCCCCTCAGCATGTCCTCTTCAATTAAATTGCCAAATCAACGGCTGTTGCAGCAGACTTAGATTTCTTGCGCGTGGGCAGCACTTACCACCATTAGGGAGTTTGTGCAACATGTGTCTCGAAGCCGTATTGGACAGCGCAGTGCAACTTTGAAACAATACTAGTACTAGTATGAGCAGTCATAGCAGAGCTAAATCCAGAGACGACATCATGGCTTTGATGCATATGGTGTACACAGGATCTGACGCTGTGCCACTGCAACAAGATACCGAGCTGTAAGCTTGCAAGCTGTAGTTGTTGCACAGACGTAATACACTGCTGCATAGAGAAGTATTGAGCCTTTTTGCAAGGCTATGATAGAAAAGCAACACATGTATTGAGCAGGATGAGTTCTCAAGACATATGCACACCACACCTACTACAGCACATACTACAGCACACCAGCTGCTTATAGTATGCTACAGTTGCATTGCATGATGTGTAGTGCTAGAAAAGCAATAGCCGATAGGATAGTCTGGCTGTATTAGTCAAAGACTGCAGCTGATGCAATGCAGATGTAATGTTGTCTGCATTGATCATGATAGTACATGGGCAAAGAAGCTGGTATTAATGCAGAACGAATGCCACCTAGCTACTTGCTGCCTCAGGTATGGAAGGGTCGGACTCTGGTAAGGTTTGGCAAGGGAAAAATATATGTACCTTTTATGTTTGCTCGTAGTGTGTTAATTTTATCTCGAAGCATCTTGATTGCTTTGACTGTGCAAGCAAACAAGTTGTTCACGCCTATCCTGCAGCAATGGCGCTACAAGTTGCATCAACACATTTTCAGATTTTACAAGACATCCTGTACATGTTCACACAAGCCCACTGTACAGGCCCACTTGTTTTCTGCAAATAAACACGCTACTAAAGCGCAAAAAACAAATATGTCTCTGAACCACGCAAAGGCTTGGTGCTATACGTGCACCATTGGGTTTTTGTATACTAGTGACTTAGTTGTACCGTCGACATACTCAGCTCCAGGATCCTTAACCACAGGATTCTGTCTATACCCTTGTGTGCGCCAATACAACCAGAGGCAAACTGCTACTGCAATTAGTACAAAAGCCGAGCATATCAATGCAGCTGCAATCTCATCAAAGGCAATCGAGCTTAACAAGACAGCCATAGCAGCAACACCAAAAGAAAGCAGTAGAGACCAGCTGACAATGGTGTACACACTAAAAAGGCGCTGAGCAAAGTGCTCGGTGAATATGTCTGGCCGAGCACCATCTTTGGCTGAAGTTTGTCTTTGCAAACTCCAGAACGAGGAGGAAAGAGCCAAATATGGTCACCACCGATAGCAGGAAGGATATGCCGTTCACAAGCCTAAACCAAGCGTAAAAGTTTGCGTGGGTGAGGAGCTTGCCCCCAGTCTGTTCCTGTGGCACCGCTGAAGTGTACGTTGCAGGATAGGTAGAGGTTGTCAGCAGCCCAGACACAACAATGAATGTCGTCAGAATAGTTGTCATCTGCTTGTTGCTGGCTGGTCTCAGGCGAAACTGCCACAGCTCTACCGGCGTGGGTGGTTTCAGCTCCATGGTTTGCAGCAAGGATCTGTCTCCGTCAAAGCTCATCTGCTGGTCAGCCTGGAACGCGTGCCGACGACCCCAACTGCAAGAACAAGTCTGTGCTGGGCGAATAGACGTGCTGTGTCCGAGCTTCCTTCGTTGCAGCCTGAACTACAACACGCCCTTACCTTCAGGTGGCAGTTTGCAGCTATCAGCCAGACGTTCCCTGCCGGAAGCTGCAACACACACGCCTTTTCTCGCGTAAAACCCTCTATCTAAATGGAGCTCATGTTGACTTGCAAGACATGAGCAACAGTGCATGTTACTGAGATTTACTCTAAGACTTTCTAGGCCAGCTCAAATGGCAGACAGAGAGCAGACATTGCACACAACTGCTTGCTCAATCTGTAGCTGCAAGCAGTTGAATGGTGAGGTAACAGGCATTCATCTGCTTTGTTTGTGCCACATGTGGATTGGACGCAGTGGCAAGCAGCATGACCACTGGTAGGACCGGTAGGTACCTGCTCAATCACGCTGGGAAGCAAGCAGCTCAGCAAAGGCTTGAACATCAACATGCCTGCTACAGAAATCAGTGCTTTCAGAAATCAGTGCTTTCAGAAATCAGTGCTTTCACTGACCAATTGCTCGACATTACAATAACCAGTGTACACAGGACGCAAATGACACCTAGACAGACTGAATTCACCAACACTGTGCGCAGCTGCTATGCTTTTAGAGGCATCAATCGTCCAGTGTAGTCAACAAAGCAACGCCCCGTTTTGTCCAGTGCGCTGCTGACATGTTGGAGGGTAATCGCACATCCATGACGAAGTTGGTGCTGTGACCGGTGGTGCTCAAAATGCCGCGGCGCTCACTAGTCTTGTACATTGGACATAGGTAGTGCTGGAACTGAGAGAACGCAGTGACCTCCTTAGGCACCATCCATATGATAGGCATAGGTGTAAACAAGACCTGCACACCACACAGACATCCCCTCAAGTACTGACATATAAACAGAATCAAGACTGTAGCCTTTCAGATGTGCCGTAAGGTTGACAAGGAGGTCAGGTTCAGGGTCAAATTGGGTGGGCAGCTAACTGCCAATTCTGCATGTACCAGCATGCAGGTCATGAATTTCTTGCCGAGTTGCCTGCCACCCACAATGTGGTTGCACAGGCTGTCAGTTGCCCCCTAGCTGAGTAAACAAGCAGTAAGGTATAACCATGACAACAGCAGCTTTTCATTGCTGTGGGGTCAAAGACCAGACATTCACCTTGGGTTCAGCCTCTGCGAGCACATGCTCAACAGGGTCCCACTTGCAGCCATCCAGATACAGCCCCCGGCAGTAGACCCCATCCTCAGGGGGGCTCTGGCAGTCGCCAGGCTTGTCCATCACCACAAAGTCAAAGTCTATCTGATCTATTGGGGTCTTGTACTTCCTGGCATAGTTCTGCTTGGCTCCAGTCATGAAAGCCTGCGCGGTGCACACCAGGGCGAGTCATTAGGACAGTCCACCAGCAACCTGCCAACAAGCTGTACAGGATGTGCACACATGTGTGCCTCTGTTGTTGCTGTTTCAAGCTGCCATACTTTGGCGTGCACACATATGTGCCTCTGTTATTGCTGTTTCAAGCTGCCATAGTTTGACGTGCACAACTCTGCAGGGAAATGTGCTTTGACTGTGACTGAGGCATGTTGCATCAAGGAACTGCAGTGGCACTGCATTAGCATAAGCATTGCATGGCTGCCATGGACACACTCCTATATACAAAACCAACTCGTACACCTAAAAGGAGAAATCTTGTTTACCTGGGTGAAGAAGAAGCCTGACAGCCAGTATACAGTTGGTGGGCCTTTGTCTATCCAGTCTTGGAAGAAGCGACACCTCTCCAAGACCTCCTTCACATATGACCCTAGCGTCTGCAGACAACACCAATGTCAATAATTGGCACTGCACTAGTTGTCACCCACACCAGAGCGAGCATGTACAGCTATGCAGCCCTCAAAATGCAAGATGCTTGCAACATGACTATGCTCTGGTAGATGCAGCCTTGATGTCATACTGACAGCACATTCTCACGCATCACCCTTTCAGACCCTTGCAAACATGCAACACACATGACCTGCTGCTGTACAGCACAGCAAACCTTCAAGGAATTGAAATGCACAATTTGTGTCAGTATGCAAGTAGTATGTAGGTCAGCAAGCGCAGTAGTGTACCTTCAGACTGGGGAAGGACTTCTTGAGCCACATGGCTGGCACCTTGCCATCAAACAGGGACCTGCCAACAGCATCCAGGTCTGCACTCATGAGGGCCAACCCCCTGACTGCCTTGCCCAGATCTGTAAGGCTGCTGCGCACCACTGTCAGCAAGCTGTTCACACGTTGCACCTCTTGCACCAACACCTGCACCATAGCCATGCCACAAGCTCACCTTATGACCGACTGCACTCTACACATAAATGGACCATTCTGATGCTGTCTTTGTACCATGCCTCACTGTAAGTGGGTACTCAGGGTTCTCAAAAGCTGTGACAATATATACTGTACACTTCAATGTGTGCAGTATCTGCTGAAAAGCTTGTGAAGACTGACACCACAGCAAGATGCAAGCTACAAAATCCTTGTTGCAACTGTTACTGTCTCAGCTGAGAGTTGATCCGCTCAGCTGGGATTGGCAAGTTGTTCAGCAGCGCTGCAGCTCCTTCAACATCAGTGTGATTGATAGATTGGAGGATAGGCTGTTGCAGTCAGCAGCACAACTCAATGACCTGAGCTGAGTAGAGTAGGATGGTGGTCTCACCGTGTTCATACTGTTGCTGTAGCTGGTGGGATAGGCAGCAGCCACGGCATCCACATCAAAGTTGGCTGGCAGCCGCGTGAGGATGTCTGCAGCCACTTCCCCTATTGTTGCTTCCATGCTCTTCCCACCACCTACACACCACAGCACCACACATTGGATGCGTAGCTCAGCTGTCAGATGTGTTATGTGAAGTCAGTCTATGCCAACAGCAAGGAGAAAGGTCCACACAACGGAACACAGGCCCGTGTGGTGCACCACGGAAATTGCACATGCAGCAGCCACAGCCTTGCGATCAGCATGCACCCTGATTGTCAAACTGCAGGCACACAGGCGAGCAGTGCTCACCAGGATGCCAGGACATGCATGACGATCTCAGGTGATACACTAAGAATGGGGTTTTTCTGAGTGCGACGCATGAGGCAGATCTGTGGCCTGTCAAGCTGCTGAGTGAACATGCTGAAGGATAACCAGGAGCTTGGTGGGAAGGCAGGCTCACCAGCGGCGTCCCTAGACTGAGTGAGCAGCAGGGAGTCCAACAACAGGTTGGTCTCCTTCAGGTCCTTGCTGATGTCAGCATTGTCGTGCAGACCAAACACATCCGGGCTGGCTATGATGGGCAGGTTGCCAATGTAGTCCAGGTAGGCCCTGTGGTTGGCCAGGTCCAGGGACTGGTACACCCCACTGGGGCTCAGGGCGTGACCGGGCTCCAGCATGGCGGGGGTGTAATAGGTCTGCAGGACTGTCATCAGTGTGTGCCTGTCATGGGCGTCTGTCACCTGCATGCCAGCATAGGCTTTCAAGTCGACTGAATGACATGCAATCACTGACATAGCTTGGGTGGTATTGACATGCCTTCAAACTTTTGCTGCATGCACAAGCATGATTGCAACAGTATGCTGAGACGTGGTGCCTTGCAGGCTATAGCTGTTTGACTGGGAGGCTCTCACGAGGGACCCACACAAGCAGCATATACAGTAGACTATGCACACTAAAGACGTCGCCTAGAGAGGTGTAGCATGAGAGAGGCTGCTCTGGAGAGACAAAACTTGTCTTGCACATACCCAGCTCATCATGAGCTGGAAGGGTTGGATTATATGTACTATTATTACCATGATGGTTGTTATTGTTACGCTGATCATCGTTATGATGCATGAGGCTGTCGTGAAAGCAGCATACACAGTATGTTACAAGAGGCTGGAAGCTGCACCTTGCCACCGTAGTTGCACTCCCCACAGGTGTACTGCAAGGTGTCAAAGGGAATCTCAGGGTACTCGTCCAGGAACATCTTGAGCTGGCTGGCGCTGATGCGCAGATCATTCTCATTGAACTCATAGGGAATGTTCCATCCTATTGGACCAAACTTGCGCCGTTCCTGCAGCCAACAACACTGGCTAAAGCTGGAGAAGCAGACATCACAAGGCTGCTGCACAAGTGTACTCATCAACATAATGCACATCAATGCGTGCACTGCAGCAGGGTCTCCTGTCGCATGCAGCTGCTAGCAGCTTTTGGCACAGCAGCCCAATGCAACATTAGTCAGTCAGTCAATCAAGCAATGCATGTTTCCTGTCTTTGAAGGCCAATGCCAATGCACAGCAGATGAGCCCATGGCTGAGTTTGTCTTGCTTGCCTGCACGATGGAATGAAAGACTGCCAAGCCAAACAGCAGCTTGTGGAAGGCAGCCTTGTTGGTGCAGCCGTCAAAGAAGTTGGGGCTGGAGAAGGGGTCTGAGAGGTAGGTGCGTAGCAGACCAGCCTTCAGACCCTTGGGGGGTTCATTAGTCATCTTGACTCCATTCTCCAGTATGGAGATGGGGAAGATGGGGGAAGGGTAGCTGGTCAGCCACAGTCGGAAATTGCGGTGCACCTGTGCATGGAACATTGCAGCTGACTCAGCTGATGCTGTGCAGCCATCAAAATTGTCTGACCACTTTGTCATTGCAGAACAGTACATTCATGCAAGAGCGTAGAGTTCACCGCAGGACCACCATGTGACCTGTGAGTCCTGCCAATTTGTCTGTGCTCAGTCTCATGCCACATTGAGTACTGGCATGAGCGCCTGGAGGTGCTGCTATTTGTGCCTGGCTCATGTCTCCAGCTCTGGCTTGGTGACATGTCAGAGCATACCATCAAGGGGGATGGTTGTACCTTCTCGCCTTGCAGCTGCTGCTCACAGATGAGCTCCAGCTGAGGCAGGAAGCTCTTAGCCAGGTGGCAGTTCTGCAGCACCACCCAGAAGCCCTCCTGGACCCCCTCATCAATCCAGCGCTGTGCCACGGGGCCCTGCCCCTGCCCCAGGGACACCACCTCCACCCGCCTCCCCCTCTCCTCAGCAAACTTCAGCAGGGCTGCTGTCGGGTCACTGCAGCTCAATCACCTCAATCAGCATTCAAGCAGCTGCAAGATGTGAACAGCTGTTGGCAACATGCCCATGCAAATCTGTAGAGTGCTGCAGCATCTTGAGTGTGTCTGGTCACTGACCACAAAGCAGGCTTCAGCTGCAGAGCAGGGCTGGTACACTGTTAGGTTTCATGCTTGCTCCTAGGCATTGCTCAGCCATGGCAGCATCCCAACTGCTTTTTGCGAGTGCCCACCAGAGTTGCCCTTGATGATGGCAGTGCTGTGCAGCCATGGAAAGTGGCGCTGATATGTCCTTGAGGGATGAGGAGTTGCTTGGTGGTGATTGGCCAGAGCAGAGTGCACAGAAGGCAGTGCAAAGAGCCTGACTTGATGCAGATTGAGATGACATGAGGTGGTGCAGGGAAGTGGTAAGCGCTGGCAGATGTAGTGAGAGTGCTGGCCAGCATGCCAGCTTATGGAGCTCATACTGTCCACATGAGCATCAAAAACAAACTTGAGTGCTGTTATTCACCTCGACAAACTAGGATACTGAGTAGGAGCTGCAGATCTTTCAGCAATCTTAAGCAAGCCCTGCTCTCTGCAAATAGCTTGATAGTGTAGTGAAAGTACAACAGTAGGCAAATGTACCACAGGCAGGGCTACTCATCATGTGGGGACCCACATGGCATCCAGCCAAAATGGTACAAAGCATCTCACCTGCCAGGGGACAGAACAAAGATGAGAGGGGTGTTGCAGGTGGAGTCGTTGTAGCTGGGCTCAATGGCAAAGGGCTTGGGCTCCACAAAGCGCCTCCCCAGGGACTCTGCCACAAAGGTGGTCAAGGCAGGTATGAGCTTGTCAGGGCGCAGCGTGCGCAGCGTGACCAGCTTCTGCAGGGGGTCCAGGTCGCTCCTCCAGGGCTCTGGCAGGGGGGCGTGATCTGGCTCCAAGCTGTCGTAGATCTTCTTCCACGAGACGCTGTTGACTGCTAGAGAATCTGGCAGACCCTGCAACAGCATGACAGCATGTCAATGGACTTATGGCGGGCAAGTGGGTTCTCTCAGTGCATTGGGTGATCGGGTCTTCATGCAAAACTCCTTCTCATCCAATTTGATCTGGTCTGTACAGCACAGATTAGAGGCTGAGCCAGACATAATTGGTTTGTTCAAAGCAGTCTTACTGAGAGAGCTTCATTGACAGGTGCTTCTGCTGGCACCGCCTAGGGACTAAAATCAGGTTCTATGCACCATTAACCAACACGCCGGGGCACAGGAGCTCATTGGCTCCGCAAAGAGGAGAATGAATGCTGACCTGCCAGATGGGGTCAGGCAGCTTGCTGGCTCTGCAGATCTCCCCCCAGCTCTTGTCAGAGAGCCAGGCTGGGCAGGGGTTGGGGGCGGGTAGGTCCCCCACGGCAACACCCCCCGTCAGCAGGAAGCGCAGATCTGCGGGGTCCATCTTGCCAGCATCTACCTGCAGCCCTGCTGCCACCCCAAATGCAAACAGCAGCTTGTCCTTCTCAAACAGCGACCTGCAGACAGCAGATCAAAAGCTCAAGACAACAAAGATCGCCATGCAAGCATCCTTGCGCAGATGTGACTGCAATGGCAATTTCATTTTGGAGGCAGCTTGACAAGCTTGAGACCAGTACTTAGCTCTGGTGACATGGTAGAGCATGACAGCTGTTTGATGGAATGGTGCCTCACAAATGGGACTGACCTGCTACATTTTGACAGCTTTGCGATATTGATAGACAGTGCAGCAAGTGGTGAGCAGCCTCGCCTGCACACGTTCTGGTACAAGAAGAACGTGAAGTGATCATTGAGCAGCTGCAGGCGGACTTCCAGGTCTTCGCTCTGAGCAGACTCAGCAATGGCACGCACAAACAGCGCCACAAACCAAGCCAGGCTGTATTGGTACATGGGGTCGATGTTGCCCAGGTCAGTCACGCAGAAGTACAGGACAGAGGCATGGTGGGCCACCGGCTTGTAGCCTGCCCTGCTGGTGTCGATCTTGTGCTCTGTCTCATCTGCAACCTTCTGCTTCTCAGAGATCTCATCAGCCAGCACCTTGGAGCTTTGGAGCACATTGACTGCTTCCTCATCCTGCAGCCACCAGGTTTCACAATTTCTGCATGCACAAATGTGGCACAGAAAGCACTCTTGTTGGCTTTGCAGCTGCTTGAAGGCTATACTTGGTGCTTCAAGGGTGTTTTCTCACATCTTGCCTACTCAAAATCAAACTCACAAGTTCAGTCCCTGTTGAGCTAACTTATCCAGGCTTAAGAGGCCACACTTTGCCCACTGCATACCTTGCTCTGTAAGACACTGCGTTCAGGCAGCAAATGGGAATGTTTACGAGTGCACAGCTGTACAACTGTCACATGTCTGAAGCTGTACATCCTATGACTGCTGGATCATTGCCAGCTAAACCTTCAAATGCCAGAGGCATGCTCTTGTCACACCAATTGGTGCAGTGGTCAAACCAGAGGCATGCTCTTGTCACACCAATGCATGTTGCAGTTATCGGGCCAGAGGCATGTTCTTGTCACACAAATTGTTGCAGTGGTCAGGCCAGAGGATGCACAGGAGCAGCAGGTCTGACCTCCAGGATGTTGCCCTGACTGGCAGACAGCACTTTGAGGATCTGGTCCTCGATCTCCTGCAGGCGGCGCTTGTTGGTAGCGCCGGCGATGATGAGGTGGTTCTTCTCCTCCTCCAGCTCCGGCCGCTCCTTGGCCACCACAATCCCCAGCAGCTGCTCCTCCAGCCCCTCATGCGTCGTCATGAAGGCCAGCAGGCTCACCTGATAGAAGGGAAAGCAAGGATGTTGTGCTTTTCACTCTAAGACAGACTGCTTTGGAGAGACAAGACTTGTCCCGCACGTTCCTAGCTCATCATGAGCTGGAAAGCAAATTCAATACAATGATTATGATTATGATTATGATTATGATTGATATCACTATTGTCATCATCATCTTTATTTCAGCAATCATAACGGGAGCCTCCTGAGTCAGCAGCCCGGTAGGCTCACCTGAATGTGATGCAGACATAAGCATTGCAATGACAGACACACAAGCTAGAGAATAATGAGTCCTGGATGCTGTGGCGATGAGTACATCTGATGCTGGCAGCAGGGTGGAGCAGTGTGTCTCAAGGCAAGATGGATGGGAATGCAAGGCAAGGTTCATGAATGCACTGACACCAAGCACAGCGTTGCCAAGCAGGCAATGCAGCTGCTGTCTAAGACCAAATGCAGCAGCACCTCATGCAGGTTTGGAAGGCAGCAAATGCGGCATGTGTGCAATGGCCAACAAAGTCATTGAATTGGCGCCAAAACGTGTAGTCTTTGAGTTTCTTTGCAGCAAATGCGTCATGTGGTGCTATGGCCAACAAACTTAGTCAGCTGCTTCAGGCAAATGAGCAACAGGGTCAAGTGCTTGCGCAATCAGGGCAAGCACGCTCACCTTAGTGCAGATGTCTGGGGCATAGTGAGGGTTGCGTAGCTTAGTGGTGATGTAGAAACGGAACTGCTCGCTGTACTCCACAGTGGTATCACCCAGCCTGATGCTCAAGGTGCCACCCTGCACAGCACATGTTCGACCTTGAACAACAATTTAGTACTTAGTGTATGTTTACCCACTGATTGTCTGTTGACTCCCGTGATGAGTCCTGAAGACAAGAAATGTAAATTGATTGAGTTGAATTGAACTGAATTTCTTTCTGTGCATGCCGGTGAGCATCAATCTTATGATAGGACGAAACAGGCTGCCAGACTAACAAGAACGCCAAGACCAATAGCCTTAAATTTTGCAGAGCCTGTCTTGTGTACGCTGCCGCAGTACCAGATGCAATAACTTCACGGTGCAACAAACACCACGCACGAATGACACAGCACAACACATAACACAACACATAAACTCTGTCACACCATGGCATGCAGCTTTTGCCCCCAGCTAAGCTTGATATCTGCATGAACATCCAGGTTTTGTGTGTTGCAGCATGCTGACAGTGAATGCTGTACCTGTTTGAAAGTCTGCTTCAGCAGCAGGGGCTCCAAGGCAGCATCCAGCGTCTCCCCCACGTTCTCCAGCAGCACTGGCTTCCCAAACTGCACAGCATTCTCCAGAGTGCGCATGTAGTTGCCATCGCTCAGCTTGATGACCAGCAGCTGAGCATCCTTCTCCATGTTGCGGATCCACTTGTTGGCGGTACCCTGGGGGTCAATGCACAGGGGCCACCTGCGGCCTTGGTCCACAGCAATGGCGTTCTCTGAGGAGAAATCGTCCTTGGGCAGGCCCAAGATGTTCCACTGCCGGATCTTGACAGGGTCACCCAGGGCTGCTGACAGGCTGAATTTGGGGCTGCAGGGCACCCCTGCTGACTCACAGGCTGTCACCCAGCCTGCTAGGCAGTCGGACCTGTGCACCGAGGTGAAGGGCCCTGCAGCAACACCACGGTAGAGGTGTGCATTCATTGGGGTGTAGACCATGCTGACTGTGCCAACTAATGCAGGTCTGCTGCAGTGACTCATCGCCTAAGTAATCATGATACGCATGCTGGTATGACAAGAATATGCACAGATTCATGGGCTACAGCCTATGGTCTTAGCTCCAGGCTGCCGCCTTGCAAAGCTGTCATTATAATCCCTGGACAACCTTGACTGTTCTTTTCTTGGTTTCTGTTGACACACTGTGTTGCATGAGGTTGCAAAGCTGAACAGTATGCTCACCCAAGTAGGCAATCTGGGCAGCTGCCAGCACAATGTCTCCGGTGAGTGCCACAAACTGGTGGCCCAGCCTGCCTGCAACAGCAGTCCAGCGGGACTTCTCCCCCCCTAGCCCAGCAATGAGCTTCTGGGCCCTGTCCAGCTTGACTGTGCACATGTGCACGTCTGTTTCCAGCTGAGCCTTCTTTGCACGCTTCTCGCTCAGGTCAGCATCTAAGGAGGCTAGCTTGGTCAGGACTTCCTGCAAGCATCAGGTCACAGCTCTGCTGTTGTTGTTGTGTTGTGTTGTGTTGTGTTGTGTTGTGTTGTGTTGTGTTGTGTTGTGTTGTGTTGTGTTGTGTTGTGTTGTGTTGTGTTGTGTTGTGTTGTGTTGTGTTCACACATGATGCTGAGGTCTGCCTTTGCCTTCACAAGTATCGCTAGTGCCCTTCTCAATCCTGAAATGTCTATTGCAATTCAGAAACGGCATTGGTACACTGGCAATCTACGCTCAGAAATGCCCATGGACTATAAAAACGCGTGAAGTACAAAAACCCACCAAAAAATCACATATTTTGACATTGGGGAGAGATTTTGAGTCTCTGAGCACTAGGCTTCATGCTTGTTGTTGAAGCATCTGTGTGATGAAGCATCTGGCAGTATCTGTGAGAGAGGCCAAGGGTCGACGTGCACAACACAGCAGAAAGCAGGCAGACAACTTGAGAACGGGAATCAGAATGTCTGCAGGTTGTTCTGACCTGCAGCTTGGCTTGTTTGCCACGCAAGGCAGTCATGACAATGTCCAGCTGCTCCTCAGCTGCAGCCAGTTTGGCCTTCTTAGGCTCTACTACCTTGGCCACCCGGTCATACGACTCCATTGCACGCACCCAGCAGCACAACCCATAAGCTGCCTTGCTCACCTGGCAAAACAGCAACGCTGTGATGCATGGAACAATGGATTGTCAATGGCCACAGTTTTTATACTAAAGGTGTGCAATGGGCACATGTAACAGGCAGAAGCAGCAGAACTGCACAAGTAGGCTATCTTCCTCTCGGCCACTGTAACAAGCAGAAGATGGTGCATGGTGCATGCAGGGCAATCTGCTCTGATAAGTAACGGTGGCAATTACATAGGGAGCGCAGCAAGGGATGCAAGGATGCAACAAAAGAAAGACAAAGGCACAAATTACAGCAGAGGTAAAGATACAGAAGAGGTGCATGCTGACCGTCAGAATCTTGTTGGGCTCAAACTCTGGGTTTGCAATGTATGGCTTGATCTTCTGGACAACAGGCACAGGAATGTGGTCCTTGTCAAAAGACCGCAGGCTTTGCAGGAAGTCATTCTCCATCAGCATCTTCTTGCTAGCCTGTAAACATGCTCCACCAGAGTTGGCCTTGCACAAATCGTGCATGCATACGTGAACAGCATGCAGCTTTTGCTTTGACTGTCTTGTGCCCTAGCTGTGTCTTTTGTAGGAGTTTAATTTTCCTAGGTACAGTGCCTGCCAGCAGGTCTTGCCAACCTGCCCTCAAAATCAGCAAATCTTGGCCATGTACACCCACCACCTTGGATTCAAGCGCTTGCCATCATGCTACCATACCTGCCATGTGCAATGGTCATCAAGTGCATTTGCACGTTGATGCAGAACTATGAAATATAAAGAGGGCGGACCTCCCAGTAGTCTTCCACCATCTTGCCAGACTGGGGGTCCTTCACGCGGGCGGGCTTCACGCTCTTCAGGATGCACACTGCCTCCAGCACCAGCTTCACACCAGAGGGCGGGCTCTTCATGCCCTTCACCTCCGTCACATCGTTCTTGGTCAGAGTGTCCAGGGCCCGTAGGGCTGACTCCAGCATGGGCATGGCTTCTGCCAAATCGCTCTCACACTCGTCCTACACCAATGCACTTCTGCCAGATCACTCTCAAAGGCATGTTACACCAAAGCATTTCTGCCAGGTCACTCTCACATTCGTCCTACACCAATGCACTTCTGTCAGAGACACTGCCTGGTCTCACTTCTGTCTGAGCACCACGGTGATCACTCGCACACATCAGGTGACACAGCTCATGCATTGCAGATCGGTATGTGCTCTGATGCAGATGCTCTGTACATGCTCAAGGACACATGCATAGATTTATGATGATGTAGCAGACTACGTGGCAGACACAGCAATGAATGGTACAACAGCTGTTACAGGGTACCTTGATGGCTTTGACGCCAGCTGCTTCCTTACTGGCAACAGCCTCCTCTTGTGACACCACACTCTTCACCTTGTCAGCCTCCTCTGTCTCACGGGCTATCACCTGAAGCATACAACCAAGCAACACTGAAAAAGCCATATTGTTGCCTTGGGCTCCTGCCGTTCTGGTGTGCATCATCCTGGCATGCCTGTGCAGAGCCTTGCTTCTTTGCAAGCGTCACTTGTAGCTCGCATGGCATACTGAAGCTGGGCAACATGAAGTCTGCCAAATCGTTAACATGAGCATCCAAGCAGCTTCACATGTACAGTACAAGCACCACTGGCTTGACCCCAATACTGCACAGAGTGTAGTTGAAACAGCAGGTTTGGGATCTGCTGAAAGCGCAAGAAGAGTAGCTTACCACCATAGCCGCCTCTGTTTCTTTGGTGGACACCTCCAGCTGGGGCTGCAGGGCAATGAGCTCCTGCTGCATGTCAGCCACGCTGCTCTCTGTGGTGGCCAGCTTCTCCAATCCCACCTCATACCGCTTTTTCACTGTCACCACCTGAATACAGTCTGAGGCATGTGGCAGCCATGCACACTCTGTAAGCACGTGCTGTCAGCTCAAGTCAGCCCCAGACAAAAGCATGCCCAGACTGGGCGGTTGCAGCACCACACCAAGCTTTGCTTGTACCAAATAAGGGTTGTTGATCTTGGGACATGTTGCGCTTCCTGCAACAAGACCATGTGCATGGAACAAGATGCATAATCAAGAATCTACCTACCTCATTCTGCTTCTTGCTCAGAAGAGTTTTGTAGGAGTGGATGAGCTCCAGGTAAGAAGTAGGGGTGATGTACACATGGCGCCGCTCTTTGGCCAGGAAGTGCTTGCTCAAGGCTTGTACGCTCTCGTGGAACAGCACACAAAGCTCTGGCACCTGTGCGCTAACCTGCAGCATTCCATCTGACCATTTCAACATCTGGGCTGTCAATAAGGTGCTGAGGTGCTTGAATGACGCACAGCCAAAACACCTGCTGCTGCTGCATTGCAAAACAGCACAGGGCAGTGCTCACAAGCTGCCCTGAATCAGCTGTCAAGTGACCACACTGCAGCTCAACCATTGCCAAGTTGGGAACGAGAATAGCATGAATCACGCACGGAGAAGAAAAGGTGCTGCATGGGCAGACACTGTGTAGACTGGAAAAGCAGGCCTACTTTCGCATCAACCCCTGGGAGGTCAGCCAGGAGCTGGGCAAGTTTTGAACAGGGTTGCTTGCATCAATCATGCAGAACGCTGCTGCGCGGGAGGGCACAGCATTGAATGGCGAAGCAGGCTTACTTTGGCATCCACCCCTGGGAGGTCAGCCAGGAACTGGGTGGCGACAGTGTGCAGGGCATCCCTGGGCCACTCGCTGAACCAGTCAATGGTGGTGCAGTTCACCAGGCTGGGGAACTTGCGCAGCCGCTCTCGGAACTCCCCTCCCACCGGGCTGAAGCTCAGCACCATATGCAGGTTGCGCTTCACCTGCATGCCAAATCAGTGCGAAATGAAAATGTGTGGTGGCAATGAGATCAGACCAGCTGGCTGTGTTGGGCTGAGCTGGGTGCTAGCTGAAGAATCACATTGCGTGGCCACTGAGAGCTCACTGCATGCTGCATTCTGTCAAACTGCAGTGTGCTCTAAGGAGGGTGTTCCAGGATCTTCTCCAAAAGTTCTGATGCTGCGTATGCTTGCTTCCTGAGCAGCCTCACTGGAGGGATTGAACATGGCTGGTTCTTTACTGCCAGAGGTTATGTATCACATGCAAAAGCTGTACAGCTGCCGTGCAGCATGTAAAGGTCAGAAGACACATCAAGCTGATCCTGAAGCTTGATAGTAAGCATGGTCTCACCTCTTGCAAGAAGAAGCTGTAGAGCTGATCCTTGTTGCCGTCCATGCCTGCAGCCTTGGCCCGGGGTCGGATGTTCTCAAAGGTGGTGGCCAGGTCAGCGGGCTGCAACAGGTTGGGCACCTCGTAGGTGTTCAGCAGGTTGCTGATGTCCTCCACAAAGGACTCCTGTTTGATCTGGGTGTCAGCAAACAGGAACACCACCTTCTTGTTGGCCTCTCCAGCCATTTTGAGCACCTTCTTCAGGTCCTCATGCCACTCCATCTGAATGCACAAGCTTTGTGTCAGCCCAGGTATGTGTAGGTGGCAGACCTCCCTGAGCCCTGCTGGGGATCTTCATAGCAGTTTCAGTGAGCAGTTCCCACATGCAGTTGTTTTGGATAGGACTTTCAGGCAGTTCCATTGATCGTTACAGTCTGCAACACGACAGTGCCTACTGGGCATTTCTGGCAGGGTTTTCTGTCCACCAGTGCAGTTAAGTCCATGCCACCGCTTGTCAGGCATGTGTCTAAATACTCATTGAAATGCATATGCTGTCAGGCTAACATGCAGCCTCTGCAACCATTCGCTGCATTGATGTGGAAGTCAAAAAGCTGTATGCACCAGGCTCAGTTCATTTGCTGATGGTGAGACTCTCACCGTGGTGTAGCTCTTGGAGATCTCAATCTGGAAGATGTCATACTCTTGCATGTGGGCAGCCAGGCGGGTGAGGGACTGGCGCCCGCTGCCTCCCAGGCCCACCAGCAGAGCATGGCCCCCTGCACGTGCAACTCAGGTTGGTGTAGTCACACGCACCAATGCTGGCGACAACATGGCACTGTTCTCTGGTGGGTCTCAAAGACAAGAAATTCAAATTGACTGATTGATTGATTGGTTGCTTGATAGGAAAGCTGCGTAGGAGCCATGTACAATTTGCCCTGAGTCTCACAAGCGTACTAATTTGAGCCATGATGATGCACCCAGATTTGCGTACTGGGATGAAAATTGGCACAGCCTTGAAGCGGCAACAAAGGGGTCATGCAGCACAGTGATGACATTGCAGCAAAGCGATGACATTGCAGGGGCAAATTGGCAGGTTGATGAAGTGGTTGCAGTCACACCTGGAGAGGTGATGATGCGGCAGATGCGGGAGACGTGCTCCAATGCAAACTGGAACAGCACCAGCTGCATGGGCTTCTTGCTGATGGCGTTGTAGTCTGACAAATACTCCTTGAGCACAAGCAGCATCTTGTTGGGGTCTGAGATCTGGGTGTACACCCTGGGTTCCGCCCCTGCATCACATAGTATGCCCTTTGTAGAGTCTGACATTGCCATTGTATAGACTGGCATATTGCTATCAGTCAAAGTACATACGTTCATCTGGTGTAGTACTCATCTGGCGTAGCACTCAAACATTGACGTTACAGTTCATTGACAGCATCAACAACTGATTCTAATACCATGTGGAAGTTTTCCATTGCAGCAAATGTGTATCAGGTGGTGCTGTGCATGGCATGTGGGCTTCACAAAGGAGTCAAATGAGCAATGATGCAGGCACTACCTGGGACCATGTAGTCCCCAAACATGAGCCCTCTGACCCCTGTGGTCATGGTGGCTGCATCAGGGGTGGTGTTGCCCAACCCCAACACCCTCGGCAGTTTCTCCTTGAAATGCTTCTCTGTCACTCCTGCACACAAAGCTCAAACCATTTCTTGCAGGCAAGGCAAACATGCTGAGGCAAAGCAAATGACAGCATGGCACATGTACTGAGTGCTCAAATGCAATGGAGGGATAAGCCAGTTGCAGCAACAGTCAAAGGGCAACAACTGGCAAGGTGTATTGAGTATGTACCTGACAGCAAGCCAGTAAGCCAGGTACGGTCATCATCATTGATGAGGCGGTCATAGAAGACTCGCAGGGTCTCATGCACCCAGAGCCCAGTGACCAGGCTGTTCTCTTCTACAACAGGCCCAGCCCGGGTCAGACCCTGCAAAGGTAAAGCTGCAGTTCAGGGGACCTGATTGGGAGTGATGACATGGTGCTGCATACTGAAAGTGGGCTACAAGAAGACTCTGCTATTACTCACATGTACTCATTATTGCTGCTGTCAAGAGTGTTACTCACTTCCCAAGCCGCTGCTGCTGTTGCATTTGTGTGTGTCTTGATATGTAATACAACTGACCTTGCACCCACAGCAAGATATAACTATGCACACTTAGTATTGGTAGCCAATGAGGCAGTCCCCCGTAAGGTGTGACCAGACGTTTGTGATGGTGTCTTGTTACCTGAATAACCTTGGACACATCACGCAGGTTGAAGGTGTAGTGAGACTTGGTGGGTGTCGGCAGCAGCTCCTTCTGAATTGTCTCATACACCTCCAGTGAAGCAGCCACAAGTGGCTTGGCCAACTTGGTAACGTTTGGGCTGAAACCAGCCTTCTTCATCCACCAGTCCACCAGTGCAGAGAAGATGGTGCTCAGGGTGTCATTGTCGAAGGCTGTGACGCTGACGACGCTGAAGTGGCGCAGGTAACGGTTGGTTACGGAGTTACGGCCGCCGCCTGGGGGCCCCATGGCAGCGATGAACTGGACGTCTTGCAGGTGTCTGAATGACAGGTCCTTACGGTCATACCTGTAAAAGAATGGCACAGGGAATCCCTTATGACTGCATGAGCATTACAGAGCATTGCAGAGGAACAATGCTGTGTGTTGGGCGTCAAATCTGAGGCGTGTGCTATTGTGCCTGCTCACAGATCAAGTCTGGAGGTTGAACTGAATGCATGCAGGTCATGATTGCATGACTGACAACAGACAAGTCTGCACTGGCATGCATGTACTATCCATTGCTTGAGGCACTCAAGCCAGGCGCCATATGCAGCTGCCAGCACTGGAGCTACTCACAATCAGCTGTCAGCTCGACCTGCCTACAGCATGCTACACTGTGCACAGCCCACTTTGCCTGCCAGACTACACAGTGCTAAGATGTCATGTGAATGGCCTACCAGCCGCGGTGGTCCATGTACTGGCGCAGCAGCTCGATGGGGGGCTGAGCACCATACTCTTCCACCTGAGGCATGTTCAGGTCATCCACCAAGACCACCTGCTGCTTGCCTATGGGTGGGCCATACACACCCTTGCGCCGTTTCTCCAGCCTGCCGTCAATGATATCCTGCAAGTTGCATGGATGTGGTCAGTCACAGTACACACAGTGGCCTTGTGAATAAACAGTCCATGTCATGATTGATGTCATCGTGCCTGGGTAGTAGAATGGCTGACAAGCCACAATGATACTACTTTGTGTGGTGCTGCGAATGCTTCACGTTCAGTGGCAGTGGGCCTCAGCAGTAGAAAGTCTTGGCAGAGGTCAAGCTTCTAAACCCTCAATCACACGTAACTGGAGCTGCTGAAAGCGTGCTTGTCAATCTCTAAACAAACACCCTTGACCAGCTGCAGTAAGCTGAGCTGCAGAGCGCAAAAGCTCACCTGAGTCATGTTGGCAGAGGTCTGAGCGCTGAAGTTGAAGAACAGGGGCACAAAGGAGTCTGGCAGGCCCCCTTGCAGGTGTTTCTTGATGTAGGCAGTTTTGCCAGTCCCAGTAGGGCCCACCAACAGGCAATGCTTGTTGCTGCGCACCAGCTGGTCTATCAGGAAGGTATACCGCACTGTGTCCACAGTAGGAACGATGATGTTGGTGTACTCAGCGTCAGCTGGGATGGGGGTGGGGTCCAGCAGGTCGCCCCAGGGGACCCACTTGAACTTGGACTTGTCGAAGGTGAAACCGTAGACAGTTTTGCCCTCTGGGAAGACCTGGGTGACCTTGACAGGAGCGGCCTGCAGACCAATGAGGGAATGTCAGCAGTGCATGTCCAGCGAATGTGCTGAGGTTGCTAAGCAAATCAGTACCAATGTCATCAGCATAGCCATGAATGGACCACGACTGAGCTCCCTATCTCCTTATACGCAGTGTCGTTGTTTGTACAGTCATGTAGGCATCGGGTACTGTGTCAGCATGACTACACATGTGCATGCCTTGCTGATGCAACCTCCCATCCCTTATCATGCTGGCAATGTGCGAATTCCGGACTGTGCTAGTGTATGCTACAGCCCTTGCAAGTCGTGAAAGCATGTTGTGGCTTTACAAGGTATGAGTGTGAAGGGTGTAGTGTGTGGTGCTGACCTTGATGTAAGGCTTCAAGTCTGCAGGGGGATCATTGATGAGCAGCTTGCGTAAGATGTGATCAAAGGTGGTGCGCCCTTCTTCATCAGTGTTGGCTCCCACTGACCACACCAAGGCAAACAAGAACAGAGACTGCACCCAGACCTGCACCATTGCCACACACCGCTGTGTGTACACAAAACAGTTTTTGTCTTCAAACATGCATGTTGCTGACAGGTATGTCTGTTGTCAGCATGCGCTTGCTTGGGTGATAAAGTGCTTAGCACTTGGTTGCTCGCATGTTAGGTATCCAGGCACTGCAACACTGCATTGGCACAAACATCACCACAAGATCAGAGCTGTGTACAGCATGTCCAAGTGCTTATGAGCCACGAACACCAGCAGCTGTTCAGCTGGTTGCTCAGCTTGACTGTTGTTGACTGTGTTTTGTGTGGGATGCCCAGAAAGCTGAAGCCCTCACCATTTGCACGTTGTCATTCATCTCAGCAAACAGCTGAGGCTTGTCCCTGAACTCAGGCAGCAGCAGGGCGTCCAGCAGGCGCATGCAGCTGGCTACCAGGTTGAGGTCTTGCATGGGTACTGGGGCCCGCACCATGCGGGTGGCAACTCTCAGCATTGGCGGCACCAGCCACTCAATCATGCTCTCCAGCACTTGCCTGCATTGCATCACAAACCAGAGTGTGTTTAGTGAAGTATGCCTTTGCAGGTAGACAGCATCGGGGTGTGGGTGTGTGTGCCAATGGCCATTGTCTACCAGAGTGTGTTCAGCAAAGTACAGCTTTGCATGCAGATGCATCTGGGTGTGGGTGTGTGTGTGCCTATGACCATTGTCTACCAGATTACGTTCAATGAAGTACAGCTTTGCATGTAGAAAGCATCTGGGTGTGGGTGTGTGCCCAGGACATGTACAGAGCTGCTGCAAAGCGTAGAAAGACTAGTCACTTTGATACAGAGGCCTTCAGGACCCTGAAGTGTATTGCAACAGACTGCAAGTGATGCAACAGTGCCAAGCAGCTGTGGGTCAGACACCATCATGACATTGCATGGCTGTACTCATATACCCTCGTCAAGCCAAGATTGTGACCAACAGGGTGCAAGCAGATGCCATATTGACTTGGTTGTGCAGCTACAACGCGCTCATGCTGCTCAGCTGTTTTGCTGCAGAGAGCTGCTGACCTGTGGACCTCTGGCAGGGCAGCAGGCAGAGTGGCCATCCAGGAAGTGAGCAAGGGACGCCAGCCTAGCAGGCTGGGCTGCATGTACACCATGCCACACCTACTGACTGTGGCTGGTGACGCCACAGCCAGGTCAGCCACCTCAAAGATCATGTTCATCAGCCCAGACATGGCTATGATCTCACCGCTGTTTAGACACAGCTTCTTGTTGTCATCCAGCACCTGAACATGGAGATGACAGTATTGATCCATGTGCTGAGCTGTTATTTGCTGCAGGCAGCCCAACCAAACTTGGGGCAGCACTTGATGTCTTGGCAAAGATTGCGACTTGCAACACACACACACACACACACTCTTTCAGCTTGAGTCCATGGCCCATGAGACGCAGCAGTGCGATACACGCAGAACAACTTTTAACTAGAACATTGGCCCAGAGCAAGCTGGCGTACAGTGTTCATGTTCTCAATCCAGATGGCGTCCACAGGGCCATCAAAGATCATCCACTTGCGGTCTGGAGTGGAGTCCCGCGCAGCATTGCGGAACAGCACAGCCAGAACACCGTCTGTCCACTCCTTGGAGGTAGGATCCTCTGCTCCGTACAACTGCCCCATGGTCACCGCCTTGGGATTCAGAATGTAGGTTTTCACATGCTGTTCATTGTTCAGACCCTGCACACAGAGGAAAACTCTTTGTCAATGACAGCTTGAAGCCCTGCATCAGCAACTGTGATCACACAGCTCTTTTCAATCCCGAACTGTGTATTTTAATTCAGACAAAAACGTCATCCTTACACTGGAATTCTAAACTCAGAAATGTCTGGCGACAGTAAAAACACGTTTCTACATTGTGGGGATGTTTTAGGTGACTTGAATCAGTCTTCACACACTGACTTGTGCTGCACAGGGCGAGGCAAGCAGATTCTTGACTTAGGTTTGAGGGAGGGTGTACCTTCTCGTGCAGGTCTGATAGGGCGGCAGCAAGCACTTTGTGTGATGCAGTCTTCATGCCGTAAGACTGGCCGACCAGCATGAGACCATGGCGCACTACGATCATCTCATACAGCTGGATGATCTTGCCTATGAAGGCCTCCAGGGGTTGCAGTCCCTGCTTGGCACAGTTGTCCTGCACCAACGAGCACACAGTCAGCATGCCACGTCACTCTTTGGAGTGGAGTACCCTTCTCCTCCATTTTCCCCACAGTCAGCAGTGTCATTCAAGACTGCAGCAGACAGTGATGGTGCTTTGCATCATCATCATGACCAGAGCAAAAGGATCGCTAGCATAGCTCATAGTGGTGTCTCAGTAAAGGCAGCATGGGTGTACAAATGCACAACACGTCATGATGATAAGCACTCAAGACAGGTTGTGCCAGACTGCCGGCATGAAATGCTGCTATGTCCCACATGGTGGATGCTGTCTTCATGTGCTATGCTCTGGATCTGGATACTCAGTCTGTCACCAAGTCAGAAGTCCATGAGGCATCATGAGAGTACCTGGATGGCGGCTCTCAAGTTGTCATAATTTACAGAGGGCAGATCAAGCCCAGGGAAAAGGTCACTCAAGATGCCATTGAACAGGGGAACATCCTGATCCAGAAATTTGGGCAGGTTGACATCATTGATGGCACGCAACATGAGCACATCTTCTCCTGAGTCTGGGAAGGCACGCTTCAGGTTGCCGGCAGCACGCAGCACACTCACGACAGCTCGCATGCCGTAGTCATAGTGGTCTTGGCTACTGAGCTGCTCACTGCAAAGCCTGCAATATCCAAACATGTACAAGTCAAGGCACCAATGCTGCTCAGTTTTTTCAATTTGTGCCTTGTTTTGCACACAACATCTGGTGCTTTCATGGCACCTGCTTAAGCATGCCTTGTATACAGCTACTACTGGACAGCATAGATTGCTTGGAAAGGTTTGAACTCTCAACCCTCAAATCCGTAGTTTGATACTCTATCCAATTGAGCTACAAGCACTATTATTTTTTGTATTATTTCTGTATCAGACTAAGCATATGCTATCGTCAAACATCAACAAAGCTTGCCTCAAGAGCACAACTAGACGTTTTCACCAATTAAGGCCAAGACTTCTGCCCTGCTGAGCGCCTCCACCTTCATGCCCGCTTACATATGCGTGCTTCATTGTGGCAAGGGCAAGTGCTCTGAGGATGACATGGCATTGAGGCAACACTGTAGTCTTCAAGAGCATAAATACACCTGTGCCTTCAAGCCAGGATGTCGGATGAGTCACAACTGGCTCCGCACCCCAGACTGTAAGGTATAAAGTGAAAAAGCTGACCTGTAGGTCTGGACCAGCTTGCGTGCCATTGAGCGTGCCTCCAGGTATCCATAGGAATACAGCATGATCTCAGCAATCATGGCGTAGTCTGGAACCATCATAGCCACATCACGGAACAGCGCCTGCGTGTACCATATCAGTCACGCGTGCACCAGTCAGCATCTCAGCATGATATATGGGAAGCATGAACCTCATCCAGGAGAACACAGCATGGATTGACTTGATACATGGCACTTGCACAAGAACAACCTGGTGATGAACTCTGAGGGCTGCAGAGGCATTGGAGATAGTCTGTCCCCAGCTGCATCAGCGTTTCAGCTGTGCAAGGATGCATCAGAGTGTTGCACAGACAGGCAGCAGCAACACACTGATGCCCAGTAACGCTTACTTGGCACCTTTGGTGTAGTTTGCCATTCTGTTGCCATTGATCAGGTGTGGCTTGTAACATATAATCTGCAGCAGGAGTCACCTTAAGATTGTCTGGCAGCTCAGAGCGACCGGCATAGCCAGGGTTCATGGTGATGAAGGCATTGCAGGTGGGCACCAGCCGGATCTCCACCCCTTCAAATGTGAACATGCTCAGCTTGGCGGCCTTGGCGCGCTGGATGGTCAGCACTTGTTGGGCAACCACACTCAGCACCTCCAGCTCAATACGGTTGAACTCATCAAAGCAGGCCCAGGCTCCACTGCAGGCCAGTCCCTGCAAGCAAAGCCTCCTTTGGGTGTCCTTCTTCTGGGTCCCAGCCATGCAGAGTCTTCTTTGGGTGTCCAAGCATGCAGTCATGCAGCGAAACTTGTGTTCAGAGCAAACTGGATCTTGAAGAGACAAAACACACTGCAGGCAGAGTCTTCTCTGAGTGTCCAAGCATGCACAGTCTTCCTTTGAGTCCCAGCCATGCAGAGTCTTCTTTGAGTGTCCAAGCATGCAGTCAAACTTGTGCAATCTGGATCTCGAGGAAGTACGGCTGCAGACGAATCATATCTATAGCACTGTCAGTGGGATGAGTTTGACTTGCTGGACACACAGCAGCAACAAATTCTTGACAAAGTTGACCTCTGACAGATTTTGTACAGCAGCAACCAGCATGAAACCCACACTCGGCTCGTGGTCAGTGCAGTACCTTGAAGAACTTGCCCATAGCCTTGTAGTCAAGGCCATCACTGCAGTTGAAGACGACACACTGGATGGCGAGTGCCTTGGACAGATCCTTGGTGGTCTCTGTTTTGCCAGTACCGGCAGGGCCAGCAGGTGCGCCACCCAGGTTCATGTGAATTGCCCCTATCAGAGTGCGGTAACACCTGTACGCAATGGGTAACCCCTCCGTGTTGCTGCTCTGGAACGTGCACACAGAGCCCCAATTGCATTGCATGAGTTATCACATGAATGGATAGAAAAGACTGATGCATTGGATCATGTCCCATGTGCCATAGTCAAAGCAAGGGGTAGCAACAGGTTCTGACACTCACAGCCTTGTCTTGTGCAATTCTGACTTGTGCCAGATGCGCAGAAGAGTCCAATGCTATCCAGGATGATTGTGCAAAACAAAGAAGTCTGTGAAAAGGAGGGCTTGCCTGTCAGTAAGGGGAGTGATGACCAGGCGCCCTGAGTTGCCCAGGTACTCATACCCATACAGGGCGTCTGCATTGATCATGCGCACCATCAAAGTCTCCTGCAGCAGTTGGGCGTCTCAGACGCTGTCATTTGTCATGCAATGCTACCTTACGAGGGCAGCAATGGAACCCAAGCCTTGGCATATGAATACAAAACTGTACTCTTGGTTTTGCTATGCAAATGACACTTACTGACAGCAGCTGCATGATCATGAGCAGCAGCACAGCAAAGGTGCAAGGTGGCAATCAAAGCACACAAGAGGCGCGGTGACAGGAGCAAGTGAAGATGGTGGGTGGTGCACAGACCTGGGGAGGGACCCCTGAAGGGGGAGCTTCGTGGTGCTCCCAGTAGTAGCGCAGCTGGCTCTCCCACTTGAAGTCCTTCTCAGACTCCACCTTATCTGCTGCCATCTACAAACAAGCCCATGCACGTTAAACACTGTAGCAAGATGGGGGTTAGCGGAGGGGGGGGGGGGGGGGGGGGGGGTG
>JAABUK010002132.1_pt1 | contig 36250 bp, 36 predicted proteins | sample 5559141 | NCBI WGS metagenome assembly JAABUK01 (sample SAMN10711869, study PRJNA513367) | rock metagenome | isolation source: Antarctica rocks | place: Antarctica: Victoria Land, Pudding Butte nord | collected 2016-01-03
GTGTGCTCGCATGCCGCGCCGCCCTGACCGCCGTAGTCGCAGGGAGCGCTCACGGTCACGTCGACGCCTGAGCGTGCAGAGGCACGGATCCAAGCGACGTGAGCAATGCAGTGGCCCCGGCCCGACCAGCGCCCACAACGTGGAACCACGGGCCGAGCCCTCGCTGGCCCCCGGCCCACCTGGTGACGGGCCACGGCGCCATACACCATTGACCCCACCACCAACCCATCTGGAAGGACGACCACTCATGCTTCTTGACGGCGTCAACCACATCGCCTGGATCTCGAAGGACATCGGCCGGCTCGGCCGCTTCTACGCCGAGGTGTTCGAAGCGGAGATGGGGCCGACCCGCCCGCACGGGCAGGACCCCGGCGAGACGATGACCGTGATCCGGATCGGGCCGCGCACCGAGCTCAACATCGTCACGATCGAGGGCAATCACGAGCCGGACCGGCAGACCCCGATGTGGGGTCGGGGACGCATCGACCACGTCGGACTTCAGGCGGCGTCACCGGCGGCATTCGCCACCATCCGCCAACGCCTCATCGACACCGGGTCCAGTGACGGCACCATCAACGACTTCGGTGGGACGCAGAGCGTGTTCTTCCGAGACCCCGACGGCCTTGAAGGCGAGGTACTCCTCACCCGGTGACCCTCGCGGGGCCGCGCCCACCTGCGCGGCTGTCACACCCCAGACATGCGGTAGGCGCCAGAACCTGCTGCTATACAACGCCTTTCATAGCGCCATAACCTACCTTCGGATGTTATGGCGAAGCCGCAGGCCATACTGAGAGTGCGGCGGTTGGAGGGCTGCAGCCGTGAGACCGCGCCCCCGCGAACGGCCACGATCACTCCGCCGGAAAGACCGGGGAGCGTGGCTGGCCCCGCGCACGCAGCTGCTCGAAGGCCAGGCCGTGGAACGACGCCATATCTCGAAGCGTCACAGTGACAAAGCGGGGGATCACCTGCGGGGATCCGCCTGGATGCAGTCTGGGCGTCTCGCATCTGCCCGGGACATTCTCCGGCCAGGCGGCGCGCACCCCGCGTCCCGCAACGCCACCGCGAGCCCACATGCCACGTCCCAGTGACGGCTTGTCCCCAGTCAACGTAGCGAGTGGTCCGCCGCTGCCTGGGGTGATGGCGATGCACGGGTGCAGCGAGGAGAACTGGCCGGCAGGGCAGGGGCCACGAAGCCTCTCCCCCGCCGGGTCGTTTCATGAAAGGTGGATAGTAGGTACTATCCAACAATGGTGCTGGCCACTCTCGATCTGGTGCTATCAGCGCGGGGCCCGCTGTCGGCGACCCGGTAGGGCTCAGCTGCCGATCGCTTGGTCCCACTCGTGCAGGTCGCGGGCCTCGGCTGCCTCCTGGAGCGCGTCCATGGTGCCAGCCGACTTATCGGCGCCGAAGACAGCGCTTCGCCATCCGCAGGAGCAGTCGGCCTGGGTTCGCCCCCCGCTGATTTCCACGATCGTGGTGCGGTGCTCCATCGGCGTTGCCGCTCGCGTCCCGCTTGCCCTATCCGTGCCACTCCGATTCTGCGCCGGTAGCGCCGCACTCGGCCGGCGGGCTTGGGGCAGGAGTTGGGTCCGGGGGAAAGGCCATCGGTCGGATACCGCGGCGCGATGGCCTAGCTAGGACCCAGGTTCCCGTTCGAACTGCGCAGATCGGGGCCTGCTCACCCGGGGACACGGCTGGCCAGTAGTGCGCGGCGACCGATGAGGATCATCAGCGCGGCGACCAGGAGGAGGAGCGCTGCACCGATCCAGGCCGGCGGATAGCCGAACCTTGCCGCTGTCAGGCCGAAGAACAGCGGTCCGAGGCAGGCGCCGGCGCTGGCGCCCACCTGGGTCAGACCGGTCGCCCGGCCGGGAGCCGTCCGGTGGGTGCTGGCTACCGCGAAGTTGAACAGTCCGGCCCAGCCCCACCCGATGCCGTAGCCGACCAGCGCCGCGAACACCAGCAGTCGGGAGTTGCCTGTGGCGAGCAGCAAGGGGCCGATCGCGCCGACGGCACACATCACTGCGACGAGGCGCAGGTGCCCAGCACCGTGCCGGTCGGCGTGTATGCCGATGCCGAGGCGGACGAGCACGCTGGCGGCGCTGGCGGCTGCGACCACGAGGCCGGCGTGCCCGTCGCTCTCGCCGATGCTCACCGCGGACAGCACAAAGAAGGCACCCATCGCGTTGGCCGCTCCGGAGGCGCCGCCGGCCCCGACGGCCAACAGGACCAGCGCGGGACGGGCGAACGGCGGCGCGGGTCGCCGCGCCGCGTCACCGGCGATGTCGTGGCGGCCAGTGGTGTCGGGAGTTGTTCTGGCCGAAGGTGATCGGCGTACAAGGGCACCGGCGACGATCGCTGCGACGGCTGCGGCGACGAAGGCCGGCCGCCAACCGGCGGTGTGCGCTACGGTCGGGACTGCCAGGCCGGACAGCAGTGTCGCGGCCGGGATGGCTGCCTGTTTCACCCCGAACGCCATTCCCTGCCGGTGGGCGCCGACTGCCTGGATGAGGTAGCGGTTGGCTGCGGGCTGGATGGCGCCGTTGGCGGCACCGGCGATGGCGAGCGTCGCGACGAGCCAGCCCCAGCGGTGGATGCCGACACCGATCGACAGCAGCGCCCCGGCGGCGGGGATTGTGCCTAGCCGCATCATGGTCGCTCCGCCGATGCGGTCGGAGAGGCGACCGAACCCGGCACTGCATAGTGCTGAGGAAGCGAAGAACGCGGCAACCGCGACGGCCAGGCCCCGGGTCCCCAGCGTCAGGTCGCGACCGATCTGTACGGACAGCGCACCGGTGAGGAACACCGGCAGCTGGGCGGCGGTGGTGGTGGCCATGGCCGCGACCATCGGTGGCAGACCGAGCCGCGGGCGGGTGGCCGCGCGGAGCATGGATGGGCTAGCCACGCTGGGTGCGGCCCGCCGACCACGCGGTCTGGGCCTCGTATAGCGCGTCGAGCAGGGCGTGCTCGCACTCTGGGGACAGTCGAAAGGCAGGCACGGAGACGCTGATCCCGTCCACGGACGGTCGAGTGCTCGGCAGCGTAACTGCGAAGCAGTGCAGGCCTTCCGCGGCCTCCTCCTGGTCCACCGCGTACCCCCGGTCCCGGGTCAGTTCCAGCTCGTCGCGCAGCTGATCCCAGCGGGTGAGGGTGTGGCTCGTCAGCGCCTCCAGAGGGAAGGTGAGGCTCCTGCGTACGTCCTCGAGGTCGCGCACTGCGAGCAGGGCCTTGCCCAGAGCGGTGGCGTGGGCGGGCAGCCGGCTGCCGACTGCGGAGATCAGCCGGACCGGATGGGTGGAGGCGCGCTGGGCAAGGTAGACGATACTCGCGCCGTCCAGCCGGGCCAGTTGCACAGTCTCTCCTGTGACAGCCCCCAGCCAGTCCAGCAGGGCGGCGGTTCTGACCACCACCTCGTCGGCATCGAGGTAGGCGGTTCCGACCCGCAGGGCGTGCAGGCCAAGCCGCACCTGCCCCCCGGGTGCTTGCTCGACCCACCCGCGGTCCTCCATCGTCGCGAGGATGCCGTGCAGGCTGCTCCTCGGTATGCCGAGGTCGCGGGACAGCTGACCGAAGGAGCGGGGCTCGGTCGCGAGGGTCTCCAGGATGTTCAGCGTACGGGCGGCCGACTTCACCGGACGGAATCCGTCGGGATCGGACGGCCCACCGCGAGCCGCGCCCGGTTTCATCGTTCCCGATGCCTGGCTGGTTGGGCCTTGACCGTCTGGCGGGGTGTTACGTACGCTCAACATAGTGAATGAAGTTCGCATATGTGAATGACCTTGTCAACCGGGTACACCACGGGAAGCCAGTAGCTCATCTGCTTCAAACGTAACTGGCCAGTACACGCTCTTTATGTGATTAGGAGTCTCTGTTGAAGCTCACCCGTATTGGTGCCGTCGGTCGCGAGAAGCCGGCGGTACTTACCGCGGACGGTCGGTTCCTGGACGCGTCCGGTGTTGCACCCGATTACGCCCAGCTTTCTTCGCCTCGGACGGGCTGGCCCGGCTGGCGGCGGCTGTGGCGACCGGAGATCTGCCCGAGCAGCGCAATGCCGTGAACGAACGCATAGGGGCGCCGGTCGCCCGGCCCGGGAAGATCGTCTGCATCGGCCTGAACTATCACGACCACGCACGCGAGACGAACGCCGAGATCCCGGCCGAACCGGTGGTGTTCATGAAGGCCTCCAACACGGTGGTGGGTCCGAATGACGAGGTGCTGGTGCCACGAATGTTCACGAAGACCGACTGGGAGGTAGAGCTTGCGGTAGTGGTTGGGCATAAGGCGCGGTACCTGCCCGATGCAGCCGCGGCCGCCGGAGTCATCGCTGGTCATACCATCTCCAACGATGTGTCCGAACGCGAGTTCCAACTTGAACGCGGTGGCCAATGGGACAAGGGCAAATCCTGCGAGACCTTCAATCCGATGGGACCGTGGCTCCTCACCTCGGACGAGGTGCCCGATCCTCAGCAACTGGGGCTGCGTCTCTGGGTCAACAAGGAACTGCGGCAGGACGGCACGACGGCCGAGATGGCTTTCGGGGTGCACCATCTCGTGTTGTACCTCAGCCAGTTCATGGTGCTCAATCCCGGTGACGTGGTGAACACCGGCACGCCCGCGGGGGTGGCAATGGGGATGGCCGTGCCCAGCTACCTGCGCGCAGGGGACATCGTCGAACTTGAGATCGACGGGCTCGGGAGACAACAGCAGAAGGTGGGCCAGGCGTGAGCGACAAGGAGTTCGATGGTCTTTCTGCCCTCGTCACCGGCGGATCCTCCGGGATCGGCCTCGCCACAGCGAGGCTGCTCGCCGCCCGGGGGGCGAACGTCGCGATCCTTGATCCGCAGCCGCCACCTCCGAGCGATGCCAAGCTCTTCCACGTCGTCGGCGACGTCACCGTCGATGAGTCCGTCCGGTCGGCGGTCGACGCCGTCGTTGCCACCCTGGGCGGGTTGGACGTCCTGGTGAATAACGCGGGAATCGGCGCGCAGGGCACGGTCGAAGACAATCCGGACGACGAATGGCAGCGGGTCATCGACGTTAACGTCCTCGGCCTCGTCCGGGTGACGCGCGCCGCGCTGCCCCACCTGCGTGCCTCCGCCCATGCGGCAGTGGTCAACACATGTTCGATCGTGGCTACCGCCGGCCTTCCGGAACGGGTGCTGTACAGCGCGACCAAGGGAGCGGTGCTTTCTCTGACCTTTGCGATGGCGGCCGACCATGTCCGTGAGGGAATCCGCATCAACGCAGTGAGCCCGGGCACGGCCGACACGCCGTGGATCAGACGGCTGTTGGACCGGGCTGCGGACCCCGTCGCGGAGCGGGCGGCTCTGGGGGCCCGCCAACCGCATGGCCGGCTCGTGTCGGCCGAGGAAGTCGCCGCGGCCATCGCCTATCTTGCTAGCCCCGTGGCGGGCTCCACGACCGGCACCTCGTTGGCCGTAGACGGAGGGATGGCGGGGCTGCGCCTCAGACCGGTCCAAGCGTGACGACGGTTATTCTTCCGATGATTGATCCGAAACGGACGATTCGTCCGATGATTGGCTGGTAGCGTTACTCGCTTCAAGGTTGGGCTGCGGACTGGGAGAGCGAGTAACAGCGCATGGGGCGAGGACAGACTGGTCGATGTCAGAACGACGCCGCGGACCCAGGGGGCGCGACAGCGGAGAATGTTCGGCCGATGGGGCCCGTGCTGAGCGTGACCGAAGGCGCCATCTTGAAGATCAAGAACCTCATCGTGGACGGCGCGCTACGTCCCGGTGATAGATTGCCCACCCAAGACCGGTTAGCCACCCAGCTCGGTCTATCGCGTAGCTCCCTCCGTGAGGCTGTCAGCGCCCTGACGCTGCTGGGCGTGCTCGACGCCCGTCAGGGAGATGGCACCTACGTCACCAGCTTGCGTCCGGACCTGCTGGTCAGCGTGATCGGCTATACCGTTGACCTGCACCAGGACAGCAGCCTGTTGGAGCTGTTCGAGGTCCGACGCGTGCTCGAGCCGGCGGCGTCCGCACTGGCCGCGACCCGCATCACTGACGACGAACTCGCCGGCGTGCGCGACTGCCTGATCCGGATGGAGCACCTGAGCGATCCAGAGGAGCTCGTCGCCGGCGACATGGAGTTTCATGATCGCATCGTGCGGGCATCCGGCAACGCGACGCTCGCGTCTGTCGTGCGCGGATTCTGCCAGGAGACGAGCAGAGTTCACGTCTGGCGGATGGCCGCACTCGCCGGAGTGCCGGAGTGGACGCGGTCCCAGCACCAGGCAATCTATCGGGCTCTGGCGGCGCACGACGCGCAGATGGTGCTCGCCGCCGAGACGGTTCACGTGGCCGAGAGCGAACTGTGGCTGCGGCGCTACCTGGACAGCAAGTGACAACGAGTCGTCCGTTTTCGAAGAGTGGGCTTAGGGCTATTCAGCTGACCGGCTAGCGCAGGTCAGCGGCAGGAGCCTCTCCAGGTTCGCGCCGCTCGAAGGCGCCCCCATGCTCGGCGGGTGGCCGCCTCCTCCTGGCGGTATGGGCGGGAAGCGGCCGCATCCGCCCATAGCCCCTCGGGATAGTCCAGTCAGCTAGATAGCCCTGGGTGGGCTATCTATTTCACTGCCAGGCGCGCGTTTGAACTGGGGAATCACTCCAGAGTGTGCGGAGCGCGCCACGGTCGGTCCACGTGCATCCCCGCCGGGGCCAAGCTGGTCGCGCCCATCTTTGGCTCCGGAAGCGTTGACGTGCTTGAGATTTGGCTAGCTGTCGTTGACCGATGGGTTCAACTTACGGCGCCAGCGAGGCGTACTCCCGGCGACGGTAGCTCAGCAGACGCGGCCAGTGAAATGGGTAGCCCGCTTCAGCAATTAGTCTGATGAATCGTTGACATGCAGACATGGGCACCCCTAAGGTCTGTGATCAGCGTCACCGCCAACGAGCCCGACGGGAGTCCACCGAGTGGTACTGCAGACCGGCGATGTGAAGGTTGGCGGCGTCTTTGTGGCGCTGTTGACACCCTTCGATGCCGACCGTGCGGTCGACGTGCGCGCACTGACCGATCTGGTTGAAGGATTGGTCGCGGGTGGCGTTGACGGGTTGGTCGCTCTCGGTACTACGGGCGAGTTCGCAGATCTCACCGATGCCGAGCGTGGCCTCGTCACCGACGTTACCGTCGCGGCTGTTCGTGGTCGTATACCGGTGGTGGTCGGGGTGGGTGCCCTGGGCACGCGGAAGCGTGCAGCTATGCCGAGCAGGCCGCGCACGCGGGTGCAGATGCGGTGCTGAGTCTGCCCCCGCTGTTCTGGAAGCTCGACGATGAGCAGCTGTTCGCTCACTTCGCAGCTGTGGCCGCGGCGACGACGCTGCCTGTCCTGCTGTACAACATCCCGCTCTTCGCAGGGGCGAACCTGTCACCATCGCTCATCCGGCGAGTGGCGGTCGAGCTGCCGTCCGTGATCGGCGTCAAGCTCACCGTCGCAGACTTCCGATCGGTGTCGGAGGTGCTTGCCGCCGTGAAGCCGGTTCGGCCGGAGTTCAGCGTCACCGTCGGCTTTGAGGACCTCGCGCTGTCCGCGATGCTGGCGGGCGCCGACGGGGTGATCAGCGGCATGGCCAACTTCTGCGCCCCTACCCTGCTGCGGATGGTCGCGGCCGCAGGTCGAGGTGACCTTTCGGACGCAGTCGGAGCACACCAGGAGCTCATGCGCCTGTTCCCGGTGTATTTCCAGTCCGACCCGCCGATCCTGGCGCTCAAGACGTTGTCCCACGCACTCGGGGTACAGATCGAGCCGTCGGTCCGCACCCCGGCGCGCGAGGATCCCGCTGCCCTGCAGCGTGTCGCCACGTGGATCGGTTCCCTCACTGAGAGTGCCTTGTCGTAGAACCTGCCCCCTCCCAGTAGTCATTTGATCTGTGCACCCAAAGGAGCGAGATGCGCAAGAGAGCAAGAGCCAGAATCCTGGTGGTTGGACTGGCGGCGGTGCCACTGTTCATCACAGTCTCGTGCGGCGGTGTCCCGGCGCCGACGACTGCGGGCGCCAAAGCCGGCGAGGGCCAGGTTCAGACGGACGCGTCCGGCAAGGTCATTTGCAAGGACGGATCGCCTGGCGTTACCGGCAACACGATCACGTTCGGTGCCAACGAAGAGCTGACGGGCAAGGCAGCGCTGTCGGGTGCCATCGCCAAGCGCTCACTCGATATGGTCGCTGACGACCTGAACAAGGCGGGCGGCATCCTGGGCAAACAGGTCAAGATCGTCTACGAAGACAACCAGTCGACCAACCCCGGTGCCGTCAACGCGATGAACAAATCACTGACACAGGACAACATCTTCGCTCTGATCGGCCCAATTCGGTCGACTCAGGTCCAGGCGATGGAACAGACGATCAAATCCCAGATGGTTCCTCTGATGGTCGGCGGGACGAACCCGGACCTCACCAAGGATGGTGGTGGTGAGATCTTCCGCTTTCGCCCACCGGACTCGCTCACGGGGGTTGCGATCGCCAATTACTCGAAAAAGCAGTATATGCCCAAAAAGATCGCCATCCTCTATGACTCCGACGCCTTCGGTTCCGGTGGCGCTGCTGTCGTCGAGAAGACTGCGACGGATGCGGGCATCATGGTTCAGAAGTCTTCGTACACCACTGGCGACAAGGACTTCACAGCGCAGCTAACGACGATCAAGAGCTACGCTCCCGATGTGATCGTCACCTATGCCACCAATTCCGAGGACGTCGCGATTTTTGCACGGCAGATCAAGGAACTTGGCATCACGACGCCCGTGGTCGGTAGTCCGTCGATCACGTCTCAGGTCACCTTTGACCTCGGCAAGCAGTTCATCCAGGGGTACCGAGCCGTGGTGGACTTCCAGCTCGACTCTAACCCGGTAAACACGGCGTGGGCGAAGGAATACGAGCAGCGGTACGGCTCGAAGCCCGACCTCTTCGGTGCCTGGCAGCGAGACGCCATGTACTTCATGAAGGCGGCTTTGGAGAAGTCCGGCTGTGACAGAGGGGCGTTCACCAAAGCGATGCACCAGGTCGAGACCGACGGGGTACAGGGCCCCCTGAAGTCCAACGCTCTCGGTGACGTCAACCGGAACCTGCTCGTCGTCGACGTCCAGGGTGGCGCCGCTAAGATCGTCGAGGATGCCTCGAAACTGCTCCCCCCGCCATAGCAGCCGTTGCTGGTGGCGGTTAGCCCGCCCGGCCACCATCAGCAACACCCGGATCTTCTCTCCCTAGCTGATCTTCTCTTCCCAGAATTTTAAGGCGATTGGTCGAATGAGCATCATCATCCAGCTCGGTGTGGCCGGTATTGCGATCGGGATGATCTACGCGTTGGTCGCGCTCGGTTTTGTGCTCATCTTCAACGCGGTCAATGTGGTGAACTTCTCGCAGGGCGAGTTCGCGATGTTCCCCGCTTTCGTCGTTTCGTTCCTCCTCACCTCGTTCCATCTGCCCATGGGGCTGGCGATACTTGGGACGATCCTGTTTGCTCTGGTGTTCGGTCTGGTCTTCAACCGGCTCATCTACCACCCGCTACGCAACCGTTCGTTCGTGCCGGTGATCATCGCGACCATTGGTGTCTCGCTGTTTCTCAAAAACATTGCCCTGGTGTTGTTCGGCGCCGACCCGCGCAGGGTCGCCCCGTTGATCAGCGGGGTGGTCAGCATCTTCGGTACGAGGGTCAACGCGCAGTACCTCATCATCATCGCCGTCACCGTCGTTCTGCTGGCCCTGCAGTATCTCGTGTTCGACCGCACGATGGTTGGCAAGCAACTCCAGGCGACCGCGCAGAACCGTGAGATGGCGTCGCTGCTGGGAATCAGAACCCACGTCATGATCGCCGGGACCTTCGCATACAGCGCCGTTCTCGGTGCGGTCGCGGGCATCCTCGTCGCGCCTCTGTTCGGTGTCACGACCGAGATCGGCACGCTGATCGCACTCAAGGCATTCGCGGCCAGCGTCATCGGCGGGTTCGGCTCCGTCCCCGGTGCGGTCATGGGCGCGATCTTCATCGGCCTGGTCGAGATCTTCGGGGCCGCCTACATCAGCGCGGATTACAAGGACGCGTTCGCCTTCGTCATTCTCATCGCCGTCCTCATCCTGCGTCCGCAGGGAATCTTCGGCGAGAAGGTCGGGCAGAAGGCGTGACCAGAGCAGGAAGGGGAGTCGTGTCCGCGCTCGCTGACCACTCGTCGAATGTCACGTCCGGGCCCCCGTCGACCGTGAACCGTTTCGTCGATAAGCCGTACGCACTGACGGTGTTGCTGGTCCTCATGGCTTGCCTGCCGTTCCTGGTGAACCCGTTCTACCTCGGCGTGGTGGTGCTCGGCGCCATCTACGCGATCGCGGTGCTAGGTCTGTACTTCATCATGGGGCTGAGCGGCCAGATCTCGCTGGCGCAGGGCGCCTTCTTTGGGGTCGGTGCATACACGGCGGCGATCCTGTCCACTCGCTACGACTGGCCATTTCCGGCAACCATGGCTGCGACCGTGGTGGTGGGCATCCTCGTCGGAGTTTCCCTGGGCTACGCAACGCTGCGCCTCACGGGTCACTACCTCGCGTTGGCGACCATCGGCTTCGCCATTATCGCGACCGTCGTCTTCCTGCAGTGGAAGCCGGTGACCAACGGCCCCGACGGTATCTCGGGCACGAAGCCGCCCAGGATTGGCAACTTCATCCTCGGCCAGAACTTCTACTACTACTACGTTGTGCTGGCCTTTCTCGTGGTGCTGGCGTTCGTCGGATGGAAGATCCAGCGCAGCAGGGTCGGCCGCGCGTTTCTCGCGATACGTGAGGACCAGTTGGCCGCCTCGACGATCGGCATCAATACGTTGAACTTCAAGGTGCTCGCCTTCACGTTGTCCACGGTCTACGGCTCGGTCGCCGGCGGACTGTACGCACACGGCCTCACCCACTACATCAGCCCCGACAACTTCGTCTTCGATCTGTCGGTGACCATGCTGATCATGCTGCTGCTCGGCGGCCAAGCCACCGTGCCGGGCGCCATCATCGGGGCGATGCTCGTTACCGCGTTACCGGAGACGCTGCGGTTCCTCCACCAGTACTACCTGGCGGTGTACGCCGTCGCCGTAATCCTGCTCGTCATCTTCCTTCCCCAGGGCCTGTGGGGCTGGCTGGAGTCGGTGGTGGGCCGACGTGCCTCTCGGGCACGGGTAAGGGCGTCCGAGCCGATATCGACCGACGAGGGCCAGACGATCGGCCCTGGCGCGCGACCAAAGGTGGGGCCATGACCCGATTCCCGGCCGGTGTGACCACACAGCGCCTCGACGGCGCCCGCTCCGCCCCGGTCCTCAAACTTGAGGGGTTGTCGAAGCACTTCGGTGGGGTTAAGGCGGTCGACGACATCAGTTTCGACGTGGTGGCGGGCCACATCCATTCACTGATCGGACCTAACGGGTCCGGCAAGTCGACCGTGATCAACGTGCTCACGGGGTTGTACGTCCCGACCCACGGCAAGGTCACCCTCCTCGACCAGGAGATCACCCGTCGTCGGCCGGATGAGCGCGTGAAGCTGGGGATGGCCCGGACGTTCCAGAACGTCCGGCTGTTCAAGGGCCTCACTGTGCTGGACAACGTCATGACGGGGCAACACTGCCGGACGTCGTCCGGGTTGTTGCGGGTCCTGCTCAGCCCGGGCGCTCGCCGGGAGGCCGCCGCGACGCAGGAGCGTGCCCGCCAGGAGCTGGAGTTTGTCGGTTTGGCCGACATCGACCGGGTGCTGGCCGGTGGCCTTTCCTACGGAAAGCAGCGTCTGGTCGAGATCGCCAGGGCACTGGCCAGCGATCCCACCGTGCTCCTGCTCGACGAGCCGGCCGCGGGGCTCAACCCGCACGAGACCGACCTGCTCGACGAGATCCTGCGGCAGATCGCGGCGCGCCGAATCACGGTACTGCTCGTCGAACACGACATGAACCTCGTCATGGGGGTCAGCGACTACGTCACGGTGCTCAACTTCGGTAGGAAGATCGCCGAGGGCTCGCCGGACCAGGTGCAGGGCGACCCCGACGTGATCGCAGCGTACCTGGGCACCGAGGACGAGGAGGACGAGACGGATGCTCAGCGTTAGAGATCTTGATGTCCGCTACGGTGAGATCCGCGCCCTGCGTGGCGTCTCCTTCGATGTTGCCGAGGGGGAGGTCGTGACGTTGCTCGGCGGGAACGGTGCCGGTAAGTCGACGACCCTGCGCAGCATCAGTGGGCTGATCGGGCCGACCGGCGGCAGCATTACCCTCGATGGCGAGTCGATCGTCGACCACACGCCGGAGCGCATCGCGCGCATGGGCATCGTCCACGTTCCTGAGGGCAGACAGATCATCCCGGGCCTCAGCATCCTGGACAACCTGCGGCTGGGCGCGTGCAACCGGCGGATGAATCGGAAGGACGTCTCCGCGGGCATCGAGCGCGTCTTCGAGACCTTTCCCCGCCTGCGGGACCTGCAGGCCAGAATCGGCTGGAGCTTGTCTGGTGGTGAGCAACAGATGCTCGCCATCGGCCGGGGATTGGTGGCCGAACCCCGGTTGCTGATGCTCGACGAGCCGTCACTCGGACTCGCACCCATCATTGTGCGCGAGGTCTTCCGCATCATCCGGCAGGTGCACGAGGCGGGCACGACGGTCCTGCTGGTCGAGCAGAACGCCTACCAGGCGCTCAAGGTCGCCGACCGGGGTTACGTCTTCGAAACCGGCCGCCTCGTGCTGGAGGGACGCGGAAGCGAACTCCTCGATGACGAAAAAATGCGTGCAGCGTATTTGGGTAAGAACGCTGCCGGACGCGCAGCGAAGTCCAGCGTCGACGGTGCTTTGTTGCCCGGGTCGACGCTGCCGCAGGACCAAGGCGATGGGCAGGCATGACCGCGGTGGATACGAAGGCGCGACCCCGTATCGCGGTAGTGGCCGACGACCTCACGGGTGCCGCCGACGCCGCGGCTCCGTTCGCCAGCCGTGGAGCCGAAGTCAGTCTCATGTTGTCCGGGCCTCCTCGCGAGGGCGTCGACGTCCTGGCGCTTGTCAGCGACAGTCGCTGGCGTGCGGCGTCCGACGCCGCGAACCGTGTCGGTCAGCTGGTGAGGCAGGCTCGCGCGTGGGGGGCGGACACCTTGTTCGTCAAGGTCGACTCGACGCTTCGCGGCAATGTGCGTGCAGAGGTCGGCGCGGCTCTCGCGGCGTGGGGCGGTGTACAGGCCGTGGCGGCGCCGGCCTTTCCCGCACAGGGTCGTGTGGTGCGCCGCGGCGTCCTCGTGGTTCGTGGGCAGATGCAGCACGGATCGGTCGCCGACTGCTTCCCCGACGACGTGCGCCTGTTCGATGCCGGGACCGATGAGGAGTTGGACGATATCGCGGAGCGGATCCTGGCCGAGAGGTCGGTGGCCGTCGGCTCGGCTGGTCTGGCGCGAGCGCTCGCCGATGCTATCTTGCCCGGTCCACACGGTGTCCTGCTACCGGGCGGTCCGGTCGCAGGCGTGCTGGTTGTCGTCGGCACCGCCCATCCCGTCAGTCGTATGCAGGCACTCGCGCTCACCGAGGCCGGCGCGGTGGGCGTCCTTGTCACACCGTCCGCTCCGGTAAGTATCGAGGAGGCAGTACTCACCCTCGCCCGTGGTGGCCGTGTCCTTGTCGCTACGGACACCGTCGAGACCGACACCCTCGGTGCCACCGCGATGGCAGCGGAGCTGGCCATCGCGGTCCAGGCCATCAGCGTTGCTGTGCCCACTGCTGCGCTGGTGCTCACGGGAGGCGCCACGGCGCTGGCGGTGGCGCGGGCGTTGGGTGCTCGGGAGCTTCGGCTGCTCGCCGAGATCACCCCCGGCGTCGTGATCGGGGAGCTCGTGTTGGTTGATCGCAGAATCCCGGTGATCACCAAGTCCGGAGGCTTCGGAGCGTGCGACGCGCTGCTGCAGGCCGCGACCACGTTGGAGGCATGCGCATGACCCCAGTTCTCGGCCTCACCGTCGGCGATCCGGCAGGAATCGGTCCGGAGATCACGTTGAAGGCGGTGCGTGACCCGAGGTCGTCGGCCGCTCGCTTGGTCGCCATCGGCAGCCTGCAGGCCCTGCGGGGTGCGTGCAAGGTGGTCGCGGATCCCCCGAAGCTCCGGGAGGTCGCGGTGCCGTCGTTGGCCCGTTTCGAGCCCGGCTGGCTCGACGTCGTGACGGTCCCCTCCGATCGCGCTGTTACATTCGGCGAGCTGTCCGCCGAGGCCGGCCAGATCGCCTTCGAGGGTGTCCAGCGGGCGGTCGAACTCGCCGTCGCGGGTGACATCGACGGCATCGTGACGGCTCCGTTGAACAAGGAGGCCATCGCGCTGGCGGGCCATCCCTACCCCGGTCACACCGAGATCCTCGCCGACCTGACGGGGACGCGGGACTTCGCGATGATGCTCACCGCGCACAAGCTTCGGGTGGTGCACGTGACCACCCACGTCGGCCTGCGCGAGATGCTCGAGCGGGTGACGACCGAGCGCGTGCTGACCACGATCCGGCTCGCTGCCCGGGCGCTGCAGGACATGGGCATCGAGTCGCCCTCGGTCGGTGTCTCGGGACTCAACCCGCACGCCGGTGAGGGCGGGCTCTTCGGCGACGAGGAGGCCCGCGTGATCACCCCCGCCATCGAGCAGGCGAAGGCCGCTGGCATCGACGCCACCGGCCCGTGGCCGGCGGACACGCTGTTCGGGCGCTCGGTGGCCGGCGACTTCGACGTCGCGATCGCTATGTTCCACGACCAGGGGCACATCGCGGTCAAGGTACTCGGCTTCGAGACGGGCGTGAACGCGACCATCGGTCTGCCCATCGTGCGTACGAGCGTCGACCACGGCACCGCGTTCGACATCGCCGGCACCGGCCGGGCCGGGCACGACAGCCTCGTCGAGGCGATCCTGGTCGGGGCGGGCATGGCGCAGGCCCGCGCCGACGCGCGAGCCGCGACGGTGGCGACAGGAGATGAGACAGCATGAGCTGCAACGAGGACCTCGGCCCGTTCGAGGCGGTCCGAGGGCTGAGCTACGACGCGCCCTTCCCCTCGATGCTGCCGGTGCGGCAACGCTTCGAGGCCCCGCAGCTGGGCGACGTCGCCCGCGCCACCGCGGAGGCGCTCGAGCCGCTGCGCGCCCGGGTCACCGCCGGCATGACGGTGGCCGTCACCGCGGGCAGCCGCGGGATCCACGACAAGGCGGCGGTGGTGCGGTCGGCCGGCGAGTGGCTGCGGTCGGTGGGCGCTGAGCCCTTCGTCGTCCCCGCCATGGGGTCCCACGGCGGGGCCACCGCCGAGGGGCAGGTCACGATGCTCGCTGAGCTCGGCATGACCGAGCAGAGCCTAGGCATGCCGATCCACGCCACGATGGACACCGTCGACCTCGGGCGCGTGCCGGATGGCCCAACCGCCTACCTGGACCGCTACGCGGCCGCGGCTGACGCGATCCTGGTCATCAACCGGGTCAAGGCGCACACCGACTTCAAGGGTGACATCGAGAGCGGCCTGGCCAAGATCACCGCGATCGGGCTGGGCAAGCAGCGCGGCGCCGAGGGCATCCACCGCTATGGCCCGGCGAACCTCGGCAGCTGGATCCCGAAGGTGGCACGGCGCATCATCGACACCGGCAAGATGCTCGGCGGCCTCGCCATCCTCGAGAACGCCTTCGACCGGGCCGCGCGGATCGAGCTGGTCGAACCCGACCAGATCGGTGGCCTCCGCGAGCAGGAGTTGCTGCGCGAGGCGAAGGGCCTGATGGCCACCCTGCCGTTCGACCACCTCGACGTGGCTGTCATCGACGTCATGGGTAAGGACAAGTCGGGCTCGGGCATGGACACCAACGTGATCGGGCGGATGATGATCCGCGGCAGCGCCGAGTTCGACCGGCCGAACATCACGAACATCGCCGTCCTCGACGTGAGCGATGCCTCGCACGGCAACGCCATCGGCCTGGGACTGGCCGACTTCATCCCGTTCCGAATCCTCGAACGGATCAACCTTCGAAGCTGCTACATCAACGCGATGACTTCGGGCCTCGGTGGGCCGCAGCGCGGTCAGATCCCCATGGCGATGCCCACCGACCGCGACGCCGTCGCCGCCGCGATCCTGACCTGCGGGCGCGCCGACCTCGAGAACGCCCGGGTCGTGCGGATGCCGGACACGCTCGACCTGGAGCACCTGCTCGTCTCGGAGTCGCTGCGGGACCAGGTCGAGGCCGACGCCGCCCTTGAGATCGTCGGGGACGGGGCGCCGATGTCGTTCGACGACGAGGGTCAGATCGAGAAGTGGCGATGAGCGAGCCCACAACGCCCGCCCGGACGGCGCCCGCGAGGGTGGCGCTGTTCGTCACGTGCGTCGGAGACCTGGTGTCACCCGGACCGCCGCGCGCCGCGGTGGAGGTGCTCGAGGCGATGGGCGTCCGGGTCGAGGTGCCGCTCGGCCAGACGTGCTGCGGGCAGCCGGCTCTTAACTCCGGGTATCCGCGGGAGGCGCGGGTCCTGGCGCACCGGTGGCTGCGGACGTTCGCGCCGTACGACGCGGTCGTCAGCACGTCCGGCTCGTGCACCGCGACCGTGCACCACGCCTACCCTCGCCTACTCGAGGGGGACGAGCGGCGGCAGGCGGAGGAGCTCGCGGCCAGGAGCTGGGAGTTCACCCAGTTCGTCGCCGAGTTCGGCCAGGGCCTCACCCTGCGGCTGGACGCCACCGTGACCTATCACGACTCCTGCCACATGCTGCGCACGCTGCACGAGCGCCGGTCACCGCGCACCCTGCTCGACCGCATCGACGGCGTGACGCTCGTCGAGATGAGCGACTCGGAGGTGTGCTGCGGCTTCGGCGGCACGTTCTCCACCAAGATGCCGGACGTCTCGGTGACCATGGCCGACCACAAGCTGGGTGACGTGCGCGAGAGCGCCGCGCAGTACCTCGTGTCCGCCGACCCGGCCTGCTTGATGCACCTGCAGGGACGGGCCGACGCCACCCGCGCCGGCGTCCGCACACGGCACATCGCCGAGGTGGTGCGCGAGGCACTCGTCACCGAGGAGGTAGGGGCGTGACCTCTGCGGATCGACCGATGCCCGACGCGGCCGCCGTGCCTGCGCCCGACGCGGCGTCGGTCGATCCGCGCGGCAGCAGGTCGGCCGCCCTGCTGGGCCGTGAGCGCATCGTCCCCACCCGCCCCGACTGGGCGGCCGCGGCGATTCCCGAGCACCGCAAGCCGTTGCCGATCCTCACGCGCGACGCGATCGGTCGCGACGGTACGACGGCCACGCACGTGCGACTGTCGGGCAAGAACCGGGCGCAGAACGGCGCGGGGTGGCCCGACGAGATCGTCGCCCTGCGCGAGCGTGGCGCGCAGATCCGGCGCGAGACCCTCGGTGACCTCGAGGGCTACCTGCAAGCACTGACCCACAGGGTCGAGGCCAACGGTGGTGTCGTGCACCGCGCCCGGACACCCGATGACGCCGCCAGGATCGTGGGCGGGATCGCCGCCGAGCGCGACGTCAAGCTCGTGGTCAAGTCCAAGTCGATGGCCACCGAGGAAATCCACCTCAACGCCCACCTGGAGGCGCAGGGCATCGAGGTCGTCGAGACCGACCTGGGTGAGTACATCGTCCAGCTGGCCGACGAGCGGCCGAGCCACATCGTCGGTCCCGCGCTGCACAAGTCGCAGGCCGACGTCGGTGCCCTGTTCAACGAGCTGGCCGACGAGCAGATCCCCCAGGAGGCCGAGGACCTCGCCGCGTTCGCCCGTGGGCGGCTGCGCACCGACTTCCATCGCGCCGACATGGGAATCAGCGGGGTCAACTTCGCGGCGGCCGACACCGGAACCTTGACGCTGGTGACCAACGAGGGCAACGCCGACATGGTCACCTCCCAGCCGCGCATCCACGTGGCGGTCATGACGCTGGAGAAGGTGATCCCGCGCTTTCGGGACCTTGCCGTACTCATCCCACTGCTCTGCCACGCCGCCACCTCGCAGAAGGTGACCGTCTACCAGACCATGCTCAACGGGCCGCGCAGGTCCGATGAGGAGGACGGGCCCGACGAGCTGCACCTGGTGATCCTCGACAACGGGCGCAGCTCGATCCCCGGCACCCGCTACGAGGAGGTCCTGGCCTGCATCCGGTGCGGCAACTGCCAGATCGCCTGCCCGGTCTACCGAACCGTCGGCGGCCACGCCTACGGCTCGGTGTACGGCGGCCCCATCGGCGCCGTCCTGACCCCCCTGCTCGAGAACACCCGGGACGGCGCCGACCTGCCGTTCCTCTCCTCGCTGTGCGGCGCCTGCTACGACGCCTGCCCGGTGAAGATCCCGCTGCCGGACATGCTCGTCGACCTGCGGGCCGACTACGAAGCGAAGACGGTGCGCCCTCGGAGGCTGCTGTGGCGGGTCTGGGCCAGGCTGTGGGACAGCCCAGCCAGCTTCCGGGCGACGATGGTTTCGTTGCGCGTCCTCGGGCCCCTGCTACCCCGGGCAGTGGTCCGTCGGCTGCCGGGGCCGGGCAAGGGGTGGGCCGCTGATCGCGCCCTGCCGGCGACAGCCGACGCCGGCCGGTTCCGGTCCTGGTTCGCCGCGCGGAAGGGACGGTGACGGCGATGGACCTGGCCGAGCGGTTCCGGGCCACGCTGAGCGCCCTCGACGGCCTCGTGCATGTCTGCGGCTCGGCCGACGAGGCGCGCGACCGGGTGGTCGGGTTGTGCGCCGACCGTGCGGTGGTGATCGACGAGGGCCACCCCGACACGGCCGGCCTGCCCGAGCGGCTGCGGGTTGTGCACGACCCGTGGGCGGCCGCGGTGGGTGTCACCGGGGTCGACGCCGCGGTCACCGAGACCGGCACGCTGGTGCTCTCGTGGGGACCGGGCCGGCGCCGCAGCACCCCGCTCGTCCCGCCCGTGCACGTGGCCATCGTCCCGACGTCCCGTCTGGTGGCGACGTACGCCGACGCCATCGACGTGCTGGCCGCCCTCGACCCGGCACCGTCGGGGATGCAGATGATCACCGGGCCCAGCCAGTCGGCCGACATCGAGATGAAGCTGGTCAAGGGCGTGCACGGTCCGGGGCAGGTGCACGTCGTGCTGTACCCACAGGCGGCTCCGGCGGACGGGGGGCTGGGCTGATGGCGACCGAGACCGCGACCCGGCCGCACCCCGTGCACGCGAACGAGCTGCTGGCCGGGCAGCAGCCCGAGCGGAGGGTGCCCAGCGCGATGGCCACTATCCGCGACCGGGTCCGACGCCAGGGCACGCGCATCGCGGTGCTGGACGACGACCCGACCGGCACGCAGTCGGTGCACGGGGTGCCGGTGCTGACCACGTGGGAGACCGCAGACCTGCGCGCGGCCCTCACGCACGCCTCCACGACGTTCTTCGTCCTGACGAACTCGCGCGGCCACTCGCGCCCGGAGGCAGCGCACATCAGCCGGACCATCGCAGCGCGGCTGGCCGGGCTCGCGGACGAGCTGGGCGTCGACGTGGAGGTGGTCAGCCGCAGCGACTCGACGCTGCGCGGGCACTTCCCTGCCGAGATCGACGCTCTGCAGCAGGGGTTCGGCGAGCGTGACCACCACTACGACGGCGTCATCATCTGCCCGTGCTTCCTCGAGGTCGGCCGGGTCACCGTCGACGACGTCCACCGGGTGCGCGAGGGGGACTGGTTCGTGCCCGCGGCCGACACCGAGTTCGCCGCAGACGCCACCTTCGGCTACCAGAGCTCGAACCTGCGCGCCTGGGTGCAGGAGAAGACGGACGGCCGGGTCACGTCCGAGCAGGTGCGCTCGGTCTCGCTCGCCGACATCAGGAACGGCGGACCCGACCGGGTCGCCCGGCTGCTGCAGGAGCCTGGCGGCGGCACGGTCGTCGTCAACGTCGCGGCCTACGCCGACCTCGAGGTCTTCGTGCTCGGGTTGCTCGACGCGGAGGCTGCGGGCCGGCGCTTCCTGTACCGCACGGGCCCCTCGTTCGTCCGCGTTCGTGCGGGCATCGAGCCCAAACCCGTTCTGGGGCCGCCGGACATCTACCCCGGCGGCGACCGTCCTGGGTGCGGACTCGTCGTGGTCGGGTCGCACGCGGCGCTGTCGAGCCGCCAGCTCGAGGCGGCGACGGCCCTGGGCGGCCTGCACCTGGTCGAGCTGTCGGTGCCCCGGCTTCTCGGCCCGGATCGCGCCGAGGAGATCGACCGGGCGGTAGGTGAGGTGGCCGACCGGCTGGCGCACACCGACGTGGTGCTCTTCCCCAGCCGTGGCCTGATTCGCACTGACGACCCCGATGACAGCCTCGCGCTCAGCCGGTCGGTGTCCGGCGCCCTGGTCGAGGTCGTCGCGCGGCTCGACCGCAGTCGGCCGCCGCGCTTCATCGTGGCCAAGGGCGGGATCACCTCGAGCGACGTCGCCACGGCGGGTCTGGGGGTGCGCCGTGCCGAGGTGGCCGGGCAGCTGCTGCCGGGCGCGGTGTCGGTGTGGTTGCTCACCGCCGATAGCGACTTCCCCGGACTGCCCTACGTGATCTTCCCGGGCAACGTGGGGGACGCCGAGACGCTCGCCCGCGTCGTGAGCATCCTGCGAGAGAGGCCGAACGCATGACACTGGAACGAGTGGGGTTCGTCGGGCTCGGCGCGATGGGGGCGCCGATGGCGGCCCGTCTCGTCGACGTCTCCGGCACGTTGACGGTGTTCGACCCCGTCGCCGGGAGGCGGCAGTCGTTGGCCGCCCAGGGCGCGGTCGACGCCCCTTCGCCGGCCGAGGCCGCCCGGGACGCCGACGCGCTGTTCGTGATGGTCGTGAACGAGGACCAGTGCGAGCAGGCCCTGTTCGGTGGCGCCGTCGCCGCACTGGCGCCGGACGCGGTCGTTGTGGTCATGAGCACGGTGGGGCCGCACGCCGTACGCGCCCTCGCCGAGCGACTGGCCGCGCGCGGTGTCCACCTCGTGGACGCCCCGGTCAGTGGCGGGGTCGCCCGGGCGGGCGCGGGCGACCTGCTGGTCATGGTGAGCGGGGATCCCGTGGCCGTCGACCTCGTCCGGCCGGCCCTGACCCGGATGGGGTCCACGGTCGTCGACTGCGGTGGCGCGGCCGGTGACGGGCAGTCGGTCAAGCTGGTAAACCAGCTGCTCTGCGGGCGTGCACATCGCGGCCGCTGGCGAGGCGCTCGGCTACGCCCACGCGCTCGGGCTCGACCCGGCGGCAGTGCACGAGACCATTCGGCACGGCGCTGCCGGCTCGTTCATGCTGGACGACCGCGGTGCGCGCATGCTTTCGCGCGAGTTCCAGCCGGCGAAAAGCGCCCTCGAGATCTTCGTGAAGGACCTTGGGCTGGTCACCGAGGCGGCTGCGGGACAGCGGTTCCCGACGCCGCTGGCGTCGACGGCGAACCAGATCTTCCTCATCGGTGCCGCCCAGGGCTACTCCGGCGAGGACGACTCGGGCATCGTGCGGGTCTTTGAGCAGTGGGCCGAGAAAGCAAATACACCAGGGAGAACAGGATCATGATCACATCGACCGAGCAGGAGGCTGGCCTGCGGCTGCACGCAGCCGACAACGTCGTGGTGGCGACCAGCGACCTCGCAGCCGGCACCGACGCCGGTGCCCTCACCGTGCTGCGGGACGTGCCCCGGGGCCACAAGATGGCCGTGACACCCATCGCGGTCGGCGAACCGGTGCGCAAGTACAACCAGATCATCGGCTTCGCGACCGAGGCGATCCTGCCCGGGGCGCACGTCCACACCCACAACACCGAGTTCCGGGCCTTCGAGCGCGACTACGCCTTCGGTGCCGACGTCGTCCCGACCGAGATGGTCCCCGAGGCCGAGCGGGCCACGTTCCAGGGCATCGTGCGCGCCGACGGCAGCGTGGCGACGCGCAACTACATCGGCATCATCACCTCGGTGAACTGCTCGGCCACCGCCGCCAAGTTCATCGCCCAGTCGGTCGTGGCTAGCGGGACCCTCGACGAGTACCCCAACGTCGACGGCGTGGTGGCCCTGACCCACGGCACCGGCTGCGGAATGGCAGGCAGCGGTGAGGGTTTCGACATCCTGCAGCGCACGCTCACCGGCTACGCCTCGCACCCCAACTTCGCCGGGTTCCTGCTGCTGGGTCTGGGCTGCGAGGTCAACCAGATCGCGGGGCTGACGGCGCAGTGGAAGCTCGACCCGTCGAAGATCGTGCACCCGCTCACGATCCAGGACGAGGGGGGCACCGCCAAGACCGTCAAGCGGGGCGTCGAGCTCATCCGCGAGATGCTGCCCGAGGCCAACGACGTGTCGCGGACGACGGTGCCGGCCAGCGAGCTGCTGCTCGGCCTGAACTGCGGCGGCTCGGACGCCTACTCGGGGATCACCGCCAACCCGGCTCTCGGGGCCGCCGTCGACATCCTCGTGCGCCACGGGGGCACCGCGATTCTGGGCGAGACGCCGGAGATCTACGGAGCGGAGCATTTGCTGACGAGGCGGGCCGTGAACCGCGACGTCGGCGACAGCCTCGTCGAGCTCATCAAGTGGTGGGAGAGATACACCGCGGCCAACAACGGCTCGATGGACAACAACCCCTCGCCCGGCAACAAGGAAGGTGGCCTGACGACCATCCTCGAGAAGTCCCTCGGCGCGGTCGCGAAGGGGGGTACGACAAACATGACCGGGGTCTACCGGTACGCCGAGCAGGTCACCGGGAAGGGCTTCGTCTTCATGGACACCCCCGGCTACGATCCGGTGTCGGTCACCGGGATCGTGGCCGGCGGCGCGAACATCATGTGCTTCACCACCGGCCGCGGCTCGGTGCTCGGGTGCAAGCCGACGCCGAGCCTGAAGTTGGCGACGAACACCGAGATGTACCGGCGGATGTCCGGTGACATGGACGTCAACTGCGGCGTGATCATGGACGGCGAGGCGTCCGTCCAGGAGGTCGGGCAGCAGCTATTCGAGCTCATCCTGGAGACCGCGTCCGGGCGCAAGACGCTGAGCGAGGAGCTCGGGTTCGGCGAAGAGGAGTTCGTGCCGTGGCAGCTCGGGGCGGTCATGTGATGGCAGCCACGACACAGGCAGCGGGCACTCCGCTCACGCTCGACTTCACCGACCAGGTCGTCCTGGTCACCGGCGCGAGCGGCGGCATCGGCGCAGCCGTGGCGCGTGGCTTCGGCGGCCTGGGCGCGCAGGTAGTCCTGCACTTCCACCGGGGTCGCGACGCGGCCACGCAGGTGCAGCGCGCCATCGAGGCGGCCGGTGGGCGTGCCTCGAGCGTGTCCGCCGATCTGGGCACTCTCGGTGCGGGGGGCGCGCTCGTGGACGAGGTGCTCGGTGAGCACGGCAGGATCGACGTCCTGGTAAACAATGCCGGCGACCTGAACCGGCGGGCGCCGGTGAGCGAGCAGTCCGACGAGGACTTCGAGGAGGTCATCGCGCTGAACCTCGCGTCGGTCGTGGCCACCTGCCGCCAGGTCGTCCCGGGCATGCGCCGGCAGGGCGGTGGCGCGATCGTGAACCTGACCTCGATCGCCGCCCGGACAGGTGGTGGCGGCGGCTCTGTGCTGTACGCCCGCCAAGGGCGGCCTGAGCACCTTCACCCGAGGGCTGGCCAAAGAGGTGGCGGCAGAGGGCATCCGCGTGAACGCGGTGGCGCCCGGCATCATCGCCACCCCGTTCCACGAGCGGCACACCGGTGCCGAGCAGATGCGCGCCATGGTCGACAGCATCCCGATGGGGCGGGCGGGCGACCCGCAGGAGTGCGTCGGGGCCGTCCTCTTCCTCGCCTCGACCGCCCTCAGCGGTTACGTCACCGGGCAGGTGATCGAGGTCAACGGCGGCCAGCTGACGCCGTGAGCACCTGATGGCCGGCTGCCACTGCTGGCACCGGATCGGCACACGAGAACACCGGAGGCTGACATGGAATACCGCACACTGCCGGGGACCGACCTGCGCCTGCCCCGGCTCGTCTTGGGCACGATGACCTTCGGGGCGCAGGTTGACCGGGAGGTCGCCGGCACGATGGTCGACCGGTGCCGCGACGAGGGCATCACGATGTTCGACACGGCCAACTCCTACAACGCAGGGGCATCGGAGCAGATCCTCGGCGAGATCGTGGCGCCCTTCCGGGCCGACGTCCTGATCGCGAGCAAGGTGTTCAACCCGGTAGGCGACGGATCGAGCTACCGGGGGCTGCGCGAGCCCGCCATCAAGGAGGCGCTCGAGGCGACCCTGCGCAGACTGGGCACCGACTACCTGGATCTGTACTACCTGCACTCTCCCGACCGGGACGCTCCCATCGACGAGACGCTCGGTGCCATGGCCGAGGCGGTGACGGCGGGCAAGGTGCGCCACGTCGGCGTCTCGAACTACGCGGCCTGGCAGATCGCCGAGATCCGTGGTCTGTCAGAACGCCACGGGTGGCCGACGATCTCGGCGTCCCAGCCGATGTATAACCTGCTGGCGCGCCGCGTGGAGGACGAGTACGCCACGGCCTCGGCTCGATACGGGCTGCACAACATTGTCTACAACCCGCTCGCCGGCGGACTGCTCACCGGCAAACACACCGACCTGCATTTCCCCGAGGAGGGCGGACGGTTCGGCTCGGACATGGGCCCGATGTACCGCGCTCGCTACTGGAACGACCAGCAGTTCGCTGCCATCGACTCGCTCCGAGGGGTCGCCGAGGGCTTCGGCCTGAGCCTGCTCGAGCTGGCCTTCCGCTGGTTGCTCGGCCGCCCGCTCGTCGGCAGCATCCTGCTCGGAGCCTCGAGCAGCGACCAGCTGAAAGCCAACCTCGCGGCCGCGTCCGGACCGTCCCTGTCGGCGGAGGTGGAGGCGGCCTGTGACCGCGTCTGGTCGGGGCTGAGTGGGGCTGCACCGCTCTACAACCGCTAAGAGGATGGTGGGATGACGATGAGTACCGAGCGGACCAGTCCGTTGGAGCGGGTGTTCGCAGGCCAGACCGCCGTGGTCGTCGGCTCCGTGCACGGCATCGGCAGGGCGAGCGCCACGCTGCTGTCACGACGAGGGGCGCGGGCCGCCTGCCTCGACCGCAACTTGGAGGGCGCGCAAGGGCTCGTCGACTCCCTCGGTTCCGAGGCGCCCGACGCAGTCGCCCTGGAGATGAACGTCACCGACGAGCGCGCTGTGCGGGCGACGGTCAGCGAGGCCGAGCGACGGCTGGCCCCGTCGGCGTACTGGTCAACTGCGCGGGAGCCACCGGGTCACCGACCGGCGTACCGAGGACCGGCATCTTGGTCGAAGCCGCCGAGATGAGCGGCTGGATCCTCTCGCCCGGTGGCAGCTTCACCGCAGGCTTCACCTTCGACCTGTCCGGTGTCCGGGCCGTTTACTGACACTGTTCACACGATGACAGGAGCCAACGTATGAACCAGGATGAGAGTTCTCGTTTTCGCAGTGCCGAGTGGTTCGGCCTGCCGGGCAGGAACGGCTTCATCCACCGCTCGTGGATGAAGGCCCAGGGCTTTCCGGACGACGTGTTCGACGGCCGACCGGTCATCGGGATCTGCAACAGCTGGTCGGAGTTGACGCCATGTAACGTACATCTGCGTCGGGTCGCAGAGTCGGTCAAGCGCGGAGTGTGGGAAGCCGGCGGGTTTCCGTTGGAGTTCCCAGTAATGTCGCTCGGTGAGACCCTGATGCGGCCGACGACCATGCTGTTCCGCAACCTGATGAGCATGGACGTCGAGGAGTCGATCCGGGCCAACCCGCTGGACGGCGTCGTGCTGTTGTCGGGGTGCGACAAGACGACCCCGGCGTCGCTGATGGGGGCAGCGAGCGTCGACCTGCCGACGATCATGATCAGCGGCGGCCCGATGCTCAACGGCAAGTACCAGGGCCGGGACATCGGCTCGGGGACGGCGGTGTGGCAGTTCGCGGAGGAGGTACGGGCCGGACGGATGACCGCGGACGAGTGTGTCCTGGCCGAGTCCTGCATGTCGCGCAGCAACGGTCACTGCATGACGATGGGCACCGCGTCGACGATGGCCTGCATCGCTGAGGCGTTGGGCATGCAGCTGCCGGGCTCAGCCGCCGTGCCCGCCGTGGACTCGCGGCGGTACACCATGGCTCAGCTGACCGGGCGGCGCATCGTCGAGATGGTGCACGAGGACCTGCGCATGTCGACGATCCTGAACCGGCAGTCGTTCGAAAACGCCATCCGGGTCAACGCGGCGATCGGTGGCTCCACGAACGCGGTCATCCACCTGCTGGCCCTCGCCGGTCGGGCCGACGTGGATCTCGCGCTCGACGACTTCGACACGCTCACGCGGGACATCCCGCTGCTCGTGAACCTGATGCCGTCCGGCAAGTACCTGATGGAGGACTTCTTCTACGCCGGTGGACTCCCCGTCGTCATGAACGAGCTCGGCCGGGTGCTGCACGGCGAGGCCGTCACCGTCACCGGACGCAGCGTGCTCGAGAACGTCAGCGGCGCCAGGCGGCCCGCGGACAGCGATGTGATCCGGCCCTTCGGCGACCCGCTCGGTGTCGGTGCCGGAACCGCCGTGCTGCACGGCAACCTGTGCCCGGACGGTGCCGTCATCAAGCAGTCGGCGGCGTCGCCGTATCTGATGCGGCACCGGGGCCGCGCGGTGGTTTTCGAGAGCATCGAGGACTACGACGCGGGTGTGGACTCGCCGGAGCTGGACGTCGACGAAACCTGTGTGCTCGTCCTCAAGCACGCCGGCCCCCGCGGCTACCCGGGGATGCCGGAGGTCGGCAACCTCGAGCTGCCCAAGCGTGTCCTCGCCAAGGGGATCACCGACATGGTGCGCATCTCCGACGCACGCATGAGTGGCACGTCCTACGGGACGGTGGTACTCCACGTGGCTCCGGAGGCCGCCGTGGGCGGCCCGCTCGCGCTGGTGCGCAGTGGTGACATGATCGCCCTGGACGTCCCGAGCCGCACGTTGCGCCTCGAGGTTTCGGACGAGGAGCTGGAGCGCCGGCGCCGGGAGTGGGTAGCGCCCAAACCCGTGCGCGAGCGGGGCTACGTGCGGCTCTACACCGAGCACGTGCTCCAGGCCAACGAGGGCGCGGACCTCGATTTCCTGGTCGGTCGCAGCGGCGATGCCGTGCCGCGGCAGTCGCACTGATGCGGGACGACGTCGTCGCTGCGTGCTGAAAGGAGGTGTCGTGCGGGCCTGGGTGGACGCCTCGGCCGGCGTGGCCGGCGACATGCTGCTCGGCGCCTTGATCGACGCCGGCGCCGAACTGGCAGCGGTGCAGGGCGCGGTCGACGCCGTGATCCCGGGCGCCGTCCGTCTCGACGTGGTCGAGCTGGCGCGGGGTGGGCTACGCGCGCTGAAGGTCGAGGTGACAGTGCTCGCGCCTGCTCCGGAGCACCGAGATTGGCGCTCGGTGCGGGCGCGGCTCGTGGCGTTGCCGCTCAATCCCGTTCGGGGCGCCGCTCTCCGGGTATTCGGGCGGCTGGCCGCAGCGGAGGCACACGTGCATGGCATACCCGTCGAGGAGGTGCACTTCCATGAGCTCGGTGCGCTGGACGCGATCGCGGACATCGTCGGGGTCTGTGCGGCGCTCGACGACCTCGGCGTGTGGCTGAGCGTCGGCACCATCGCCGTCGGCTCGGGTCGGGTACAGGCCACACACGGCGACCTGCCGGTCCCGGTCCCCGCTGTGCTCGAGCTGACGCGGGGCTGGACGGTGCGATCCGGTAGCCCGGGTGAACTGGCCACACCCACCGGTGTTGCCCTGCTCACCGAGCTCGCGTCGCAGGGCGACCTGCCGGAGTTGCTCGTGGCCTCGGTAGGGATCGGTGCGGGCTCACGCGATCCCCTCGATCGGGCCAACGTGGTACGGGTGGTGATCGGCGAGCCCAGACCAGCGCCGAATGCAGAGACTGTCGTGCAGCTAGAGTGCAACGTCGATGACCTAGACCCGCGACTGTGGCCCACAGTGATCGAAGCGTTGCTCAAGAAGGGCGCCGCAGACGCCTGGCTGACGCCGATCCTGATGAAGAAGGGGCGTCCCGCGCACACCCTCCACGTGTTGTGTGCGCCCGATCTGGCGGCGCGCTTGCGTGAGGTCGTGTTCGACCACACCTCGACGATCGGATTGCGCCAGCACGCCGTCGACAAGTTCGTCCTGCCGCGCGGCACGGTGCAGGTGCAGGTGCGAGGCGCCGCAGTGCGGATCAAGCTCGCTCATCAGGATGGGCGCATCGTGAACGCTATGCCCGAATTCGAGGACGTTGTCGCGGTCGCGCGCGCGTTGGACGTTTCCGTGAATGCCATCCTCGCGGAAGCTTCCGCCGCCGCCCGGAGCGCGGGGATCGTCGCAGGTGCGCATTGGGATGCCAGCTAGCGCACTGCGATCTGGGCGGCGAGGTGACCCGCGCCGTAGCCGTTGTCGATGTTGACGACTGCGACACCCGGTGCGCACGAGTTCAGCATCGACAGGAGAGCGGCGAGCCCCCCGAACGCGGCGCCGTAGCCCACTGACGTCGGCACGGCCACGACCGGGGCAGTGACCAATCCGGCCACCACGCTGGGCAGCGCGCCGTCCATACCGGCCACGACGATGATCACGCGCGCGCGGCGCAGCAACTCCAGCCGGTCGAGTATTCGGTGCAGCCCGGCCACGCCGACGTCGACGACGAGCTCGCAACTGCGACCCAGGTGCTGGGCAGTGAGCACGGCTTCCTGGGCGACGGGCAGGTCGGAGGTACCGGCGGCAACGACGGCCACCGATCCGCCGGACGCCGCGGGCGGACGCGCGGGCCAGGCGAGCATCCGGGCGGTTTCGTCGTAACTCGCCTCGGGTAGCTCCGTGCGGACCGCATCGGCGTGCGTAGCTGATGCCCGGGTGAACAGCGCCCGCCCGCCGCTTTCGCGGAGCGCCCCTGCGATGGCCGCGACCTGCCCGGCCATCTTACCCTCGCAGTAGATCGCCTCCGGGTAGCCGCGCCGAGCGGCTCGATCCGTGTCCAACTCAGCGAAGGCAGTCGGCGATGGCGGGACGACCCAGCGTTCAGACACGGTCAGACGCCACCAACGGCAGGGTGAACGCACCAGACTGGATTCCTGCGAGGTCGACGGCGACGAAGCGAAAGCCTGCGGCGCGTACGGCATCCAGTATCTCGGCGCGGGTAGACTCCGATGCGGCGCGGGGTATATCGAACATCGCCATTTCGATGCGCGCGATATCGCCATGGTGGCGAACTCGCACGTCGCTGAAGCCGAGACGGTGGAGGGCGTCCTCAGCTTGCTCGATCTGACGGAGCATGGCGGGTTCGACCCGCTGGTAATGCGGGACACGCGAAGCCAAGCACGGGGCGGCGGGCTTGTCAGCACAGGGGAGGGCCAATGCGCGCGCGACGCGCCGCACGCTCGCCTTGTCCATATCGGCGTCGGCCAGTGGTCGAAGCACGCGGTGCAGTGTGGCCGCGCGGGCCCCCGGCCGATCGACGCGCCGCACGTCGTCGGCGTTCTCCCCGTAGGCCACCGCGTTGAGTCCGTGGGTGCTCACCACGTGGTCGGAGATCCGGGTGAACAGTTCGTCGCGGCAATGGAAGCAGCGGTCCGGGCTGTTGCGCTGGTACTCCTCACGCTCATCTTCGTGGGTTTCCAGCTCGAGCAGTTCTGCGCCGAGGATGGCAGCGACCTCGTGTGCCCCGGAGCGCTCGCTGGCGGCGAGGCTCGATGACACACCCAGCACGGCGAGCACACTGTCGCGGCCGAGTGCCCGCATTGCCAGGGCCAGCAGGACCGAGGAGTCGACGCCGCCGGAAAAAGCGACGCCGAGACGACCGGTGGTACGAAGTTGGTCGAGGACGTAGCGCACAGCTCGCTCGTCATGCTCGGTCAGACCGTCAGGGTCCGGGTCGCCAGCACTACTGATCGCCATGGCCACCTCCTCCGCACAACGCCACTGACGCCTGACTGGACCACCGGTTCGAAACACTTTCGCATTTCTCCGTCACCTGGATCGTACTTGCCGACGGCCCGGGGCGGGCCGGAGTGCTCGCCTCAAGCAACGTGGCGAGCGCATGTAGCGTGACAGCGCGTCGGGCGTAGCCGCGGCAAGCCATGGTGCCTTCTGCGACCGTCCTGGCCGATGACGGGGCCGCAGGAAGGAGTCCGCGACGATGCGGATGTCCAGCTCCTACACCCGGGATGGCCGCCACGAGGCGTCGGCTGGACGTGCACCACGTTGCCCGCCACCAGCGGACGACGGTTCGCGGTTGTCGAGGGCGGGATTGTCGGGGCGGCCGTGACCCGACGAATCTCCAGGTGCAGCCGAACGCGCAGGGTGACGTTGCTAGAGAAGTAGGACGCTCGCGCAGCACCAGACCGGCCACAACAGCGGTGTCGTGCATGCAGTCTGTATTACGCACCCGGATCGCCGAAGGGCGCGACTGTGTCGGCGGAGCATGCTGATGCTGCACGAGTACTGCGGCGAGCGCGGAATTACCTACGACGAATGCGGGACGGTGCTGGTTGCGCTCGACGAGACAAAGCAGCACGCTGTTGGCGCCACCGAACGCCGCCGAGGTCGCCGTCAAGGTACCGAGGCCACCACCGTTAGGCAGCACCGCCAACGCAGCACCGTATCCCACCAGGCTGGCGCGGATGATGAGCACGCTGGCCCATCGCGCGACCAGGACTCCGGCCAACGGAAGCCCCGGGGAGTGCGCCCGCCGCCAGCCCCGCCATCGCCAGGCCTAACTGGCCATGGGCCAGGCCACCACGAATTGCCGGCACCCGTGATGCCTACGAAGCAAACACCGCGCCGCTGACGAAGAACACCACGGCCACGGCAACTCGCGCGGGAAGCTCTCGCGGCCTGCCACCAAAGCGCAAGTGGAACTCAACATCGGCGGCTCCGTGCACGACCCGACCGACCCGGTGGGCAAGCTGTTGGAGAGCGGGACAATTTGGGGAGGCGAAGGTCGCCAGTCGGTTGGCTCGGCGGCTGAACAAGTTTTTAACGGCCGTGCCGCTCTCGGCGTCGTGGTCAGCGCAGAGTGGCGTGGTTGGTGCAGGGGCCACCCTGTCGACTGTCCGGCGGCGGTGGCGAGGGGTGTGGTGGCGCGTTCAAACAGTTCGGCCGCCCGGCGGTACGACAGTCGGGCCCAGCCCGCGGTGAGGTCGGTGAGCAGCCAACCCCGGCCCCGCCACCACCCCAGGGCCGAGCGCAGCGAGGTGCCGGGCGCGGGTGGCCGGGGCCAACGTCGCGAGGCGGCAGTGAACGCCACCTCCAAGGCCGTAGCCCCGTCGGGGGTGTCCAGCGCCGTGACCGAGGGGCCGGTCGGACCCTCGGCCAGTCGGATCCCCAGCATGGTGAGACCATTGCGATGCGCTGGCCGATCTGCTCGCTGAGCTCGTTGGCGGAGAGTCATCGTCTCAGGAGTTGACGTGTGTTCTCGGGCGACCCGACCACCAGCGCATAACCCAGTGCCGCTGCGCTCGCCCGTGACTGGACCGCACCATGACGAACAAAGCCGCACCCCCGTGACGCCAACATCCTCACCCAGCGTGGCGGCCAACACCCACCACGGCAGGCCTCCCGCCTGTGGTGTCAGGGTTTGTCGGCGTGCAGGGCGGCGATGAGCCATGGGCTCAGCCAGGTGACCCCGGCGGGGGTGAGGTGCACCCCGTCGCTGCGCACGGTGATGTTGTCGACGGTGGCGGTGTAGGTGTGGTTCGGGCCGAGTTTGGTGTTCAGGTCCAGGATCGCTGTCCCCTGATGGCGGGCCGCGGCTTGGCGGAGCAGGGTGTTCCAGCGGGCGACCCGGTCGGGTTGGTCTTCGGGGTACAGGCTGCCGTCGGGTTGTTCTCCGCGACGGTTGTAGGGCTCGGTCGCCGCGACGACGCGGGCGCCACCCGCCCCCAGCAGCCCCACCGCGGTGTCGAGTTCGGTGGACAAATAGGAGTCATAGGCGGGGTCACCGAGGTGCATCCACTGCCCGTCGTGGAGGCGGTCCATCGTTTCCCAGCGGCCCACCAGCAGCAGTACCTCGTCGGGCTTGTCGGCGGCCACCTGCTGTCCCCAGGTGGTGGGCCGGGCCCACCTCGGGTGATGCCGCAGCCCAGGACGGTGTGGTCGATGAACCGCACGCCGGGGGTCACCGGGAGGTACCGCATCAGCGTCCAGGCGATCGAGTCGCCGAACACGTCGACGGTCAGCGGCCGATTCGGGTCCGCCCGCGCGGGGCTGGGGCCGGGCTGGGCCGGTGCGGGGGCGGCTCCCGGTGTGGGCGCGACGCCCGGTGTGGGCGCGACGTCCGCGGCTGGTGGCAGGTCGCTCGCCGCGAGGGGAACGGCCACCCGGTCGGTGGGCACCACCAGGAACACGAGGGCACACGCGAGGGCCACGGTGGCCGCGGCAGCCGGCAGCACCCGCACCGGCACCGGGCGCCACCGGTTGATCGGCACTTCGATCAGGACCCAGGACGCCGACGCCGCGGCCAGGGTGATCAGGCACCGAAGGATCATCAGCGGCAGACCGCTCAACCCGGTGCGGGCACCGTCGAGGGCGAGGAAGACCGGCCAATGCCATAGGTAGACCCCGTAGGAGATCCGGCCCAACACCACGAGCGGACGAACAGTCAGTGCCCGCGCCAGCATCCCGTCCTGGTATAGCGTCACCGCTACGATCACCGCGGCCGCGGCGAACGCGACGGCGGTGAGCAACCCGTGGTGAAACTCCGCGGTGCTGCCCGTGGCGCGATGCGCGATCACCGCCAGTACCGTCAGCCCGCTGATCGAGACGGCCCCGATGAGCGCCCCTCCGCGCGGTGTCCACTGCGGGCGGGCGCGCTGATTCGAGGGCCAGTACCGCGCGAACACACACGCCGCCACCGCACCGATCAGCAGTGCCTGCGCGCGGGTGTCGGTGGCGAAATACACCCGGCCCAACGGCGCGTGTCCGGCCAGCACCACCGCCTACAGCGCCGAGAGGGCCGCGAGTGTGCCCGCGAGCACGGCCAACGCACGCCGTTGCCCGTCGGCGGCAGCCCGATGGTGCACCCCCGCGCGCCGGGCTCGGCGCGCGACGAGCACGCTGACGGCCACCAGGAGCAGCGGCCAGATCAGGTAGTACTGCTCCTCCACCCCCAGTGACCAGGTGTGTTGCAGCGGGGAGGCGGTGCCCCCCTGGCTGAAGTAGTCGGTGCCTTGGTAGGTGAAGCGCCAGTTCGCCACCCACCCAGCGCGGCCAGTCCATCGCCCGCAACCCGGCGGTGCTCTCCGGCGCGAACAGCTGGTGGCACACCCCCACGGTCAGGACCATCACCGCGGCAGCAGGCAGCAGCCGCCGTGCGCGCCGCGCCCAGAACGCCGCCAGCTTCACCCGCCCCGTGCGGTGCTGCTCCTCCAGCAGCAACGACGTGATCAGGAAGCCGCTCAGCACGAAGAACACGTCAACGCCGATGAACCCCCCCGACAGACCCGGCACACCAGCATGATTGGCCAGCACCGCCAGCACCGCCAGCGCCCGCACCCCATCGAGGCCCGGGACCTTCCGGTGCCCCGCGGTGACCGCCCGCGACGTCACCCGATGCCGACGCCACGAAGCCACCGGGCTACCCACATCCACTGCCAGCTCCCCACTAGGCGCTCAGGACCTCCAGTCACCGGCGACCACCCTAGCCGCTGGAGCAGCCGCCCCCAGGCAAGAAACCCCGCGTGCGGCAGGCAGAAAGGCCGGCACCGCCACGAATGTTTGGATAGCGCACACTATCGGTGACGGGCCGCAATCCTCGGCCGGTGGCCTCGTCCTGCGCCACGATCCCGCAACCTCAAGCAACGGCGGTCACGGACGGTTCGGTACGACCTATAGCATTGACGCTATGAGTTGGGGTATCGTCGAGTTGGAGCGGGAGTGGCTGGAGCAGTTGCCTACGGCGCAGTTCGCGACGGCGGCGTTCTACATCGACCTGGTGGCCGAGCAGGGACCGCTGCTGAGCGAGCCGTACACGCGGCAGCTGGACGGCAAGCTCCGCGAGCTGCGGTTCCACCTGGACCGGGCCGCGGTGCGCCTCACGTACTGGATCGCCCCGGGACGACGGATTGTGCTGCTCACGGTGTTCGTCAAGACCCGCATGCGGGAGGACCGGGAGGTGGCCCGGGCGCGGCGAGCACTGGCCCGCTGCATCGAGGCCGAACACGAGGTGGAAGAGGAGGAGACACATGACTGGTCGCACCGGCTGGGCCCAGATCAAAGACCGTCGCATGGCCGAGGAGGGCGCACAGGAGGCCTACGGGGCTGCGCGGCTGGGCTACGAGCTCGGCCGCACCGTCCGCCAGCTGCGGGAGCAGCGGGACTGGAGTCAAACCGCACTCGCCACCAGCGCCGGCATGACCCAGTCCGCGGTAGCCCGGTTCGAGGCGGGCGGCACCGTACCCAGCCTGCCAGTGCTCGACCGTTTGGCCCGAGCTTTGGACGCCGACCTCGTCGTGCACCTCACCCCGAGGGTCCACGTCGCCTGACCATCCGCCGAAATGCTGCCCCGTGACTGCGGATTCGCCAGTGCAGCAGTTATGCTTGTGGCGATTTATACGGTCCGTACTATGTCATGGACGGTTGAAACGCGCTCCCCCGCAACGCAATTGAAGTGCCGATAAGTTATCTTATGACATTTAAAACTAGAATTGCCGCTTTCGATGGACGCTGGCCTGTCCCCTAGTCACGAAGCTTTCGAGTCGTGCGTAACCCTGTTGCGAGGTAGCGCCTTGGCAATCTTGGCGATCATCATAGCCGCGCGCGTCCATCACCGGGCGATATTCGAAACCCGAGCTGTGCGCAGCCGACGTGTCGTGTGGGCAGCGTGACGCTCGGATCGCCAACCGCGACGCGTACAGTATGCTGTACCTACCGAGGAGGTGCCGGGTGCGGACTATGACCTACACGGAGTCGCGGGCGAAGTAGGCCGAGACCCTGAACGCGGTGGTGGACGACCGGGAAGAGGTTGTGATCACCCGGGCCGGGCACGACCCGGTCGTCATCGTGTCCCTGGAGGACTACGAGTCGCTGAAGGAGACGGCCTACCTGCTGCGCAGTCCGGAGAACGCCCGTCGGCTGCTGGCGGCGATCGACCGGCTCGAGGCCGGCGGCGGTGCCCAGCACGAACTCGCCGCCGGGTGAAGCTGGTTTGGGACGAGAGCGCGTGGGCCGACTACCTGTGGTGGCAGGTCCAGGACCGCAAGATCCTCAAGCGCATCAACGCCCTCCTGCGCGACGTCGCCCGCAACGGCAATGAGGGCATCGGCAAGCCCGAGCCGCTCAAGCACGGCTTCGGGGGCTACTGGTCCCGACGCATCACCGATGAGCATCGGCTCATCTACAAGATTGTCGACGACCAGGTCCGCATCGCCGCCTGCCGATACCACTACGAACCCTAGCCATACGAGCAAAAACTTTGTCGTGCACCAATTATGATGCGTTGGTAACGACGAGCATGTGAGTCGGCAGTCGGGACCGCATTGCTCGTATGGCGTTTGATGCGTACGCGCAGCGCTCTGTGACAGCCCTGTCTCCGGTCAGCGGCGTTGGTGTCCGGGTATCAGGGTGTGACCTCGTTCAGGTGTCCGGTTGTCTCGTCGTAGACGAACCCGCGGACAGCGTCTTTGTGCGGGAGGAAGGGACTGGCCGTGATCCGGGCCAGCGATTGCCGTACGTCCTCGGCCGAATCCGTGAATGCCTCGGGCGCCCAGGAGGGCCGGATTCCGGTCTCGGCGTATATCTGGCGGTGAAACTCTTCGTCGGTGAAGGTGCGCATGCCGCAGTCGTTGTGGTGGATCAGGATGATCTCTTCGGTGCCGAGCAGGCGCTGGGAGATGGCGAGGGAACGGATGGCGTCTTCGGTGATGGCCCCGCCGGCGTTGCGGATGAGGTGGGCGTCACCCTCGGTCAAACCGAAGATCCCGTAGGGATTGATGCGGGCGTCCATGCAGGCGACGATGGCCACGTGTAACCCCGGAGGCATCGGCAGGCTTGCCTTGTCGTAGCTGGCCGCGTAGCTCCCGGCGTTGCCGAGCAGTTTGTCGGTGACACTCATGGCACTCTCCTCAAGGTGATGTCCTGGTCCCCCAGGACGTCCAGATTTCCGGCGGTGGCTCTAACCTTGCACACTGCCTGGGCGGTTGGTTGCTGATTGTTCGTCCCTGCCCTCGCCAGCCGCGGCCAGCGCGGCGTCGAGCCAGAGCCGCTTCCACGGTGCTGGCCGGTAGTACCTCGGTGTCAGCTGAGGCACCACCGCGATCACCGGGATCAGCGCCGGCCGCCTCGGGGATGATTGCCGGCGACGGCGATCTCCGGTGAGGCTCAGCTCAGTGTGGG
>JAABUK010002133.1_pt1 | contig 36243 bp, 44 predicted proteins | sample 5559141 | NCBI WGS metagenome assembly JAABUK01 (sample SAMN10711869, study PRJNA513367) | rock metagenome | isolation source: Antarctica rocks | place: Antarctica: Victoria Land, Pudding Butte nord | collected 2016-01-03
GCCGGCCCGCATGACATGCATATTACCCCATTGTTCAGCTAGAGGTGCATGTACATTGTCTACACTAAGGGTACACAACACAGTAGTACACAGGATTGGTGGTTGCTGGCAGATAGCTTTGCCAGCTCGGTGACTGCCCACAATCACAGTGCTACATGCTATAGCGGCATCTGACGTGCCTGCAGAAGTTGGAGACGCAGAAATTTCTGGGTGCATCCTCAGTCACATTGTGTCATGCAGAGTTGTCAATAACAGACAGATGAAGATGAGACTGTAGCCAGGACACCCTTGCTGACATCTGTGTCCTGACGATAGAGTAAGTCTGTGAACACGTCTTGTAATAAGCCCCAGGTCAACAAAGCCCCAAACCTTCCGAACTTGTTTTTGACTCACAAAATTCCAAAGTAACTGATGAACTGCTGGCACCCTAAGATCTTGTGTCACTATTCATGTGATAAATTGAAGGGTAAGGCTGGTATGTACTGCTGTACCTGGTTGCATCATGCCAGTGCTGCAGTAGTGTGGCTCTCCTGCTAGATAGTGATGCATGGGACCTGGACTCTGGACCTGCTTGCTGCCCAGCCTCAGGCTCCTGCTGGCATAGCTGTGCACAATGAGGACCAGCTTGCCCAGCAAAGACTGCAGGAACCACAGCTGCGACTCCTGTACGGGCTGCAAGCTGTCCTGAACAGCAATCATGGCTGCCTGGCTGTTGAGCTTGCTGATGGCAGCCTGCAAGACAGACAAGCAGAGAAGCTGCGTCAGACTGGGTCTCCGTCAACATAACCATACTAACAATGTTAATAATAATAAACTCGTTGTCCAGCTCATGATGAGCTAGGTATGTGCGGGATTCTCTATCATGATGGTCAGTTTAGTTGCCTTGGCTGGACATGACCCCATCTCCAGCACATTCAATGAAAGCATACTCTTCATGCCATTGCTTCATGCAGGTTTGTGCAGGGCATAGAGCGTGCTTTGAACGAAAAAGCCTATGGAAGAGTCCCTGCAAGTCAAGGTTTCATCAACTTGCTCCACACATATTGTCCGGAAGGTTGCTCAGACACAATAACGAGCTGAGTACTCTTTGTGTCGATGGTTGAGGTTGGGAAAAGCAAATGGCCTGGGCCAACAGAGCGGCAACACCCTATGCTGGTCAGAGCATGGAGGAGCAGAGGCTCACCTTCATGCTGTGAGCCAAGGCAGTGAGCAAGCCAAGGCTGAGCAGGCGTTGTCTGTTGGCTTGTGAACGTGTGAGGATGAGCAGCACATCCAGCAGCTGCATGCTCACTGCAGCTTGCATCTCATCTACTGTTGCATTGGCTCTGCGTGCAACTGCATGAGCAGCACACAAATGGCTGCTTGTTTGCTCTGCCATTATGACAGAGATATGATACATAGCTCAGGCAGAATGTGCTGTCAAGCCTGCACCTAGGGCCTGACCAATCTAGCTGTGGCCAAAGTGCATCTGCCATGGATACAGGTGGCCAGTTTGTCCATCAGGCTTTGTCACTTGCGATGGCGAGCACCAAATTTCCTGTCAAGCTGGGCGCTGTCTCCACAGTGATAAAGTCATTACGTACAGATGCCCGACAGAGTGGATTTGGTCTATGGTCACAAGGGTTCACGGCCAACATGGGCATGCATGCTGACCTTGGCTGAGGTCTGTTGGCAGCTGATGCAAAGCCTGCACCAGCCCCTCCAAGACAGTTTGGGGATGCCCTGCCTTGCATCCTGCTCCTCTTGAGGAAGTGAAGAATGACCGGGCTGCCTGCACCCTAGCCATGGGGCTGTGCCCTTGCCGAGTTGGGGTGCTCGGCTGCTTTGCCAGGCCTGCAGAGATGTATGGAGTCACCAATGAATAACGAGCAGTGCAGGGTAGGGGTGTTGCTTTGGTGGGTCATACAAAGAGCAAATCCTCAATATAGGGCCAGAATCAACTAAATCTGGCTGAATAGATGTGTGCATGCTATGCAGGTGTTGCAAAACAAAGTCAGAAAGCCATGGACCTAGTAGCATATGGGCAATGCAAGCCAGGTGGCACAAGAGATATAAGTTGGCGGTAGGCCGTACAATATTGGTTTGATTGAGCTGCGTGCGTCATTTTACAGGTGCAAGGCTCTGCAACAGGCGTCAAGGCAAACCTGCATGCTACATGATAGTTCACGCTTACTGAGGCATGATGTATTTACAGGATGCACCTCACCTAAGGCTGGTTCACCAAATCCCTGCCAGTCATTGAACACTTCCTTGAAGTGAGTCAAGAACTTGGTCAGTGCTGTCTTGGAATACTGTATGTGTAAATAAGCAGGTTAGTTCTTGGTTGTTTCACTGGAAAACATAGCTCACAACAAGCTCGAGAGGTTGCCTTGATATCCGACTGGACCGAGTGCTCGTATTCGCGCCATAGCCATGCCAATTTGGCTTCCCCGGAGTTTGACTCGCTGCAGCCATCAAGAAAACACTCGGGCATGCCAAGTCACAATCGGCTATGTAGACCTTGTGCTGAGAAAGTTCAGCGCTAAACAGAGTAAGAACGGACTACGCTTACTTAAAGGACGTTTCGGCATGACCTGCTTGTGCAGACGACTGCGCGGGACTGGCAGCATCGCCTGGAGTGTTGTCAAGCTTGCCGAAAAGACTGCTGAAAAGCGACTTAGCAAACGCCATCTACGTCTACGACGCGAGACATGAAAAGTCTGTCGTCGGATAGACCGATGCGCTCCCAGTACGATGTACCGTCTGCACTGATCTCAGAAACATGTCTGATAATTTTGCAAACGCTTGTCGACAGTGGGTTGCTAGCTTTCTCGTGGCGAGTCAATCAAACATCGTCATCAGTTCACGCGGCAGCGGCAGTGTTTGCTCTGTAATCGGAACGAACGCATCGGTCATGTGAGCAGTGATCCAAGTCCCTGTAGACTTTGTGTCAAAGTGCCCTGTGCTCTGCCCTGTGCTGATCCTGGTTGAGCCCTGATGACGACTTCGCCCTTCTGTGACATCTTTGGTTTCAAATAAAGTGTCGCTGTAGACATGTATTCTGAATAACCGTTGTGACTACCAAATTCAAAGCAGCCGTAGAGGTGCTCATTCTGCACTGCCGACACTAATCCCTGTTGGCAACGAGTCATCATGACTCGCCTGACATGGCACTGCAGATGCGATGCATTCGGAACAGCGCGACCCTGGCGATGCGTCACAGCTAGGTCGACAAGGCACGTGCACTGCAACTCCTCCCGCAGCAGGTCAGCAGCATGCTTGTTCCAGGTGAAGCACCTGCTTTTCCACGAGCAGGCAGTTCAAACCTTGTTATTGCATGCCAGTTTCCACTCTGACTGCTGCATGTTGCTGAAGGTCTCCGCCGTCCTGTGGAGCCACACCATCGGGTTCAACGCCACGCAGATCAGATGGAAACAAGTTTGCTAGCAGTCTGCAACACTTGTTGAGTTTGTCTGCAAGCTGTGCACTTGCTGCAGCCATAGGCCTGCACAGCTTTGCTACACCACCTGCACAAGCCATCACAACAGAACAGCTACTCTTTCTTGAAGCTTGGCGCGCAGTAGATAGGGCGTATGTTGACAAAACATTCAATAATCAAAGCTGGTTCAAGGTGAAGATCATCAGGCCATTGCAAGCATGCTGCTGTATACCTTCCTGCTTGAGCTTAATTGTCGTTGTTGCCGCAGCTTCGGGAGCAGTATCTCAAGAATGAGCCAATGCATGACCGCAACGAGACATACACAGCCATCAGCAAGTCAATCAAGACGCTCAATGACCCTTTCACACGCTTGCTAGAGCCAAGTAGATATTCCGCTCTAAAACGCGGCAATCAAGGTATAGTCATAGGTGTTGGCCTGGAGGTGGGCTTTGGCGAAGGCACAGACAGCCAGCTTGTGGTAAGTCATCTTGAAGCCAGAAAATTGCTCTGCTGTCATGATTAAACACGTTTTTTTGTGACAAGTGGCAAGGCTGATGCATTGATCAAGTCTATGGTTTGTGTGTGGGTACTGCCCATTGTTTGGTGATTTTTTGTGCCGTGCCTGGACTGTGGGCAGAAGATATTGCCATGCTGCTTTGTTTTTCACCCAGATGCTATGGAGCATGACCAAACAAGACATGGCAGTCGAAGCATCAGCAAAGGGAGTCAGAGCAGCAAAAGCGGTAGCATGTGGGTTGTGTATGTCGGCAGCAAACAGCACACCATGCTGTATTGGATGCAGGTAGTCACGCCAGCACCTGGAGGGCCAGCAGAGAAAGCAGGACTGAAGTCTGGAGACGTCATAGTGTCCATAGATGGCAAACCAACCAATGGCCTGTCACTGTACGATGCAGGGGACATGTTACAAGGTGCAGAGGGCTCACAGGTATGTGCATGACACCTCTGCCATCAAGGTAGCTGTAACTTGACTGGAAGGTGTGCTCTATGGTGGATTGTCAGGATCAGGCTATGCCCATGTTTTTCCATAAAACCTCAAGTAAGCCGCAATGTAAGGGCGTGCATGATCATGTCTGCAACGTGTCAGCTGCTGCTGCAGTAAATGTCATGTTTCAGGTTGGCAAGCTTGCATGTTTGGCAGGCTATGCTACAAGCAATAGTATTGTAGAGAGAATCGCTCCTCTGGGTTGCTTCCCTTGATGTGAAGCAGTCAAAGCAACAGCATCCAGCCTGCAGAGATGCAAAGAGCTCAGCATCTCTCCCTGCACATGTGTGCAAGATCAACCTATCACTCACTTTGTGCCGCGCGTTTCCAATCCAGACACACTGGACAAACCATGGAACTTCAGTGATAACGATAATGGACACTACAGGTCACACTAGACGTGGCATCCGACTCACAATCAAATGTGATCAAGCTGACAAGGGAGCGCATTGCACTGAAGCCGGTGTCCTCCCAGATGTGTGGACCTGTGAGTGACACAGTCGGCCCTGCTGAGGCTTCTGGCAAGCTGGCCTACGTCAGGGTGGCCACCTTCAACAAGCAAACCACAGAAAATGCCAAGGCAGCCTTCAGGCAACTCAAGGCAGACGGCGCAAGCAGGTATGCACTGCCAGGCGGAATTGCAGAAAGCTGTTGCTTCCTTGCAACCCTACATGTTGGTGTTCCTCCTCCTGATGATACAATATCTGACTGATAACTTCATTGATTGTTCTTTGTATCCTTGATTCTTGCCCATTGCTCAATGACGATAGCGCTATGCACAGCTTACTGAGTCTAAGACCTTCCATATCACCAATCCGTGATGACACTCAATTTTGCAGCAGATGCTGAGCAATCTTGCTGAGCGTCTGCATGATTGACTCCTGATGTTTCTTTGTGTTTGATCACCTTCAGGTATGTCCTGGACGTGCGAAATAATGGTGGCGGTCTTTTCCCTGCTGGAGTGGAGCTGGCTCGCATGTTGATAGACAGCGGAGATATAGTTCTCATTGCTGACAGTCAGGGAGTCATGGACTCATATGAGGCCACCGGCACATCCATTGACAGCAAGGCTCCTGTTGCAGTGCTGGTGAACAAAGGCACAGCAAGCGCATCAGAGGTAACAACCATTGGACTTACTAGTCATCATTCATGGCTCGTATGGTGCTGTTGAGGCACCCCCCCTAGGTCAGCCTTCAAGACTGACAGATACATATCTGGATTGCGCCCACGTCATTCTGGCACAGCCTTCACAGCCCTGCTTGGTGCAACCGGTGGAGATTGCCCTGCCTTGTGGGACTCCTGTATGTGTACAGCTTGTTGCTTGGGCACATATCTTGCAGTCAGACCCACCTGCCCAGCTCCATACTTGAGTATTGCATGATCCGGCTTGCAGTCCAGCTGTATCAGCAGCTAGATGATCCTGTAAGTGGCTACTTGCATTTGCTATCCAACACAATGGGTGTCAGTTATGCTTGGTAACAGGCAGACGTGTCTTGGTACCAGGCAGACATATCTTGGTAACTGGCAGACGTATCTTGGTAACATGTAGATGTATCATGGTAACAGGCAGACGTATTATGGTAACAGGCAGATGTATCTTGGTAACAGGCAGATGTACCTTGGTCACAGGCAGACGCATGTTGCATGTGCAGGTAATGGCAGGGGCTCTGCAAGACAACAAGAGAGCCACCATTGCTGGTGAGACGACTTTCGGCAAAGGCTTGATACAAACTATTGTTGAGCTCTCAGATGGCTCAGCGGTATCTGTGACTGTTGCAAGATATCAAACGCCAGCAGGCACCGACATAAATAAAGTGGGCATAAAGCCTGACATTGTGTTGGAAGACCAGACACTATTGCCCACAGATGGGCCAAAGTTTTGCAAAGTGATGGCTTCTGGTTCTGCACCAAACTTGTTTTTGTAGAAATGAGTGTGTGTCTTAATTTCGTCAGCCTGTGTGTGTGTGTGTGTGTGTGTGCGTGTAGTTCATGGTTGGTGTGCCACCATAACACTCAAGTTATATGCTTGCCATGGCAGGATGCTGAGTAGCGAGTCTTAGTTGTAGCTGACATTCCTATCATTTCTACACAGTGTGACAGAGTGAGTGTCCATGCATTCATGCAACTAACGGGCCTTTTGAGCCAAGGTCAGTCTGCAATTCTGCCTTGTAATACCTGGGAGCACTTGCAGTGACAATGTGGTCACCATGCACCTCCTGTGTATGCGAGTGGTAAGAACGACTTCCCTATCAGACAAACTAAGACAGGCAACAAGATGAAGTAAAGCCGGCATTGACAGACACAATGAGCAGGTGTTTGTCTCAGGCCCTCTTGCAGACAACCTGGCATGCAGAATTGGAAGCTGTGTGATCATGCAGGCTTTGAAACACGGGTGGTGCATGTGTTGCAGCAGTCAGCCTGAAACACCAGCCCACCAACATGCTGACCACATCCGTCCCAGACTTGCATTCTTCAGAAATGCAACCATGCAGGCTGCAACTGAAGTCAATGTGCAGCTTGCATGACAAACTCTTGACCTGCAGCCTTTACAGCTTCAAGTTGCTGCAAGCAGCGGCCTACTGCAGCAAAGTTGCTGCTGCACTAAAATGCTCTTGTGTCCTGAGCTGACAGCAAGCTTGTCCAGGTCTGCAGTCAGCTGCCAATGCAGTCTTGAGTATGGCAGAGGCTTTGCTACTGCGGCTGTGCTGCTGCTATTGCGGCTGTGCTGCTGCTGCTACTGCTGCTGCTGCTGTGCAGCCTTACATACTAGTGCAGCTGTTGCTGCATTCCTTATGACGGACCAAATGCCGCCAAGGGTACAGCATTATCAGCTGGCTCTATGCAGCAGGCTGCTTGAGTAGAGAACTTGACTGCACGGTCACCAAGATGATGCATGCAATTGCCACAGACCAACAGCCATGAGTGAATATTCATGTTACAGGTCATATCTAGATGTTGCTTGGGTACAGCATCACTCGTACTCGGCCGCCCTGCAACACAAGATAACCCTGTAAGTCACATGCACACCAGCTGAGGCGTCACGGTGCACGATGCCATGTTGCATGACAGAAGCAGAACCAAGCAGGGGATCTTCAAGCTCGATGCAATGGTGCTGTTCTCACCAATGAGATGGGTGGTAGGTTCTTCCTGAACTTTGCTCTTACGGCACCGATGTTGCCATGTGCTCTGGTGACCTGCAGAAGTAATCAGCAAGAAATCATTGTCCTGGCTTACATGTCACGCAGAAGCCTCTAGTCACAAGCTGGCACCAACTATTTCAGTGATGCATCTCTACATGGTTTTCACTGCATTTGCCACAAGCTGTGAGTCCAAGCTGTGAGTACAAGCACACTGTGTGACTCATGTTGCTGACCATTGTGCCCAAGACGACTTGAGACCTGCATGTTGTTATGTGCCATGCTAATTTGGACCAAGATGAATTGTGTGCTGCTTACTTTGCCCCAGATGACCCTGTACTTAGATCCCTTTTTCTCTGTCTTGGCTTTGTAAATGTACGCTATTCTCTTGCCAAGGTAGAAGTTTGTCTCTGGCTTGCTGGCGACACCGTCAATTGAGATCAGAGAGGTGTGGTTTGTCTGGTTAGACTTGCCCCTGTAAAATACGCCTTACTGTAAGCCTGCTGCCAAGTCGATGATGTTGGTGACGTGAGCAAGATGTAAGGCAGACACGCACCTCTTGTAGCCCATGATAGACCCAGGCACATACAACCTGCAAGTGTAGCATGCCCAGTAGGTCAGCCGACATAACAAAGCTAACTCCACCTGAACTTACAGCTTGAGTGCTGTTGCGAAGCGCACCTGATGCGCTCTCCGCCCATATTGACGTGCTCTACACTTGATCACACCAGCGACTTCTGCGCCCTGACAACGAAAGAAGCCAACTTGGCACTGCAGATCGCCGACACTGCCAAGCTATGAAATTTAGATTCAAGTAAACAAGGAAGAAGAACAGGCTTCTGCAGTCAGTCCTGCAATATTTCGTGAAATGCATCCTGACACTGACTTGCGCAACAGGAATGTCAACAGCGCATCATGTGCTGAACTGCAGCTTTGCGCAATGGTACCCAGTCTTCAAGTCGGTCAGCTTTCGTAGTCAGGTCGTAACGCTGCCCAAGGAATTCGTAGACTACCTGGTCCAGGACGGAGTATACCTACCAGACAGCAACTCGGCGGTGAGGTTATCGCCATATGCTCTTGCAGCTTTGAGTGTGATCGCAACTTCTCAGTCGTGGTTCGATGCATGCGCAGTTGCCCAATCGTTCTGCCCCTGATCCAACTGCAACCGAGGACGAATACCGTGACTGGAGCGACAGCAGCTCCTCTGATTCAGACGACCCACAAACGGTAGCATGCACGTTTGATCGATTTTCTTATACAGATGGACCAGATTGTTTGCCTAAGACAACAAGCTATGTTTGTGCAGACAAGCCACTTCCCAGAGGTTCTGGCTGAAGTCCAACAGGCAATAGAGGTCCTTGGTGGCACTGTCATACCCAAGCTGAACTGGAGCTGTCCCAAAGTGTGTATACTGAACAAACATCTTTCAGTAGTCCTGCAGTGCTTGTTGTGAGCACTGTCAGTATCAAATTGCGGATCAAGTGAAAATATGCCTGGCTCATGATTACTTCTCATCATCAACGACTAAAATGTGTCTACACCACGCACTGAGTGCAGGATGCAACATGGATCACAGCCAGCAACAGCATCAAATGCACCAACGCAGATGAAGTACTATTGCTGCTAAAATCATCTGACAGAGTTGCTCATGACATCTGCAACGCGTTTGACAGCTGCGGAGGGCAGCCCCAACAGGATGTACCATACACACTAGTCCTCAAGAAACACTATGATCTCAAACCTCAGCGCGAATTCAGATGCTTTGTCCAAAGTCATGATCTCATAGGTATGATCTGCTTCTTTGTGCGCTCTACTTTGCTTGTGGACCATATTTGTTGCAATTTATGCCGCTTCTGTAGTGGCAGCTGCACTGAAATCAATGTTACAATCCACATCACCATTGCGCTGATCAGCTGTTGATTGGCACTGATCAGATGTGTTGTTGTTTGTCAGCTGGTGCCCAGCACGATGTCAAATATAATGCAAGTGTGCATATAATGAGGCAGCATCTCATGTTTCACAGCTGTCATGCACAGGTGTGTCTCAGAGGGACGTCACTCAGCATTTCCCAGCACTTGCTGATGAAGCTAATGACCTTGAGGAAACAATTCTTGAGTTCTTTGAGGAACACATACAGCACAAGTTTCCAGACCCTGACTGTGAGCAGTCCGCACTGGTTTTGTGCTGTGTTGGTCAAAAGCTGTGTTGCAGTCCGTCATGTATTTGGCATTCATTTTGTGCTTGATGGACGAATGCTATGTTTGCAGTAATGTTGCCCGCAGCATTGTCGTTTTGGCCTCTGAGGCACATCATTTTAGCATGTGTGTCTTGTTTATGAGCTCAAAAGGCTTGTTTACAACATTGCCCGGGGCAGCAAGCCTGCATGTTGCTGATGTTTTTGCCACACAGCAGCCATGCATACTGTATGCAATAGACACGTTGGTGGATGAGTCATGGCATAATGTTTGCCAAGCTCATGATACACAAGTCATTGCTTGCAAGCTGCATTTGTGGCTTGTGTTGCAACATATTCTGCAGACATAGGTGTGCCTGAAAAGGTTGACAGCAATGGTTTTTTGGCTTGCAGATACTATGGACGTATATGTTGCCACAAATGGCACTGTCAGGCTGATGGATTTCAACCCTGTTGGAGGCTCAACAGCACCATTGCTGTTTGATTGGGATGAACTAGGCTACGGTGAGAGCATTGCTGGTTGTGCATGTTGCAAAATCTTAAGCATCAAATTATGCTTTGTGGCAGCTTGGTTTTACAGCACCATAAACAGGATCAGCATCCCAGCTCATCAACAAGGACACCGTTGGCCAGCCAGACAATGTATGTTTGCAGTGCGCACAGCATTGTATTGGTGTGCAGCCTAGCATTTCCTTCTGTCCAGCCTTGTGCATGCTAGGTTTAGGCTGACAACATGTTTTACAATGGTCAGGGCATGTCTGCAGGTGGTAGCAGAGCCAATGGTGCACACGAGCAAGACGCAAATGCACCAAATGGTCATGCTCATATAAGTGCTTCAGCCCCGGCAATCAATGGTGATGCTAGTGCTGCCTCAGCAAAGCCCCTGGACTTTCGAATTTTGACTGAGCCTATAGCTATGCGACCAAATAAAGGAGCATATGGAGTGCCTTTTGATCTGGTTGATACTTCTCAGGGGAGTGCAATGTCTGAAATGCTGCAGCAGTTACAGGAAGCTGACACTGCTTTGACTGCAATGAACATGATGAACCAGAGTGAGCAGGCTGAGTAATGATGCTTGCGTCACACAATGACATGTGCAACAGATAACGTGTCGAATGCATTTATATGACGTAGCCCTGACAGGTGAACAGTGTCTAACACATCCAGTTAAGAAAGATTGTTCGAATTTACTGACACTGTCACAAGCTGTTGCAAAATAGGGCACATAAAGGAAATGCTCCAGAATGCACAAATTGGTGAGTATGGCGTTATGGGCCTGGCACAATGTGTGGCAGTGTAGTCAAGTTGCCCAAATTTGGAAAAAGGCCAAAATATGAGCATGGACAGCAGTACTGAAACATCAGCTTGCAGAGTTGTACCAGCAGAGACCATACATGTTGTTCATGACCCTTTTGAGTGTACCATCAATAGCAGCAGTACACACGTGTGCAGCCTGAGTCCAGCCTGAGAGCAGTGCAAATAAAGCTTCGGTCTACTTGTGTACGGGCTAATAACCTGTCACAAGCCTAACGGGTCCTTTCAACCCTGCTGAAGGCACTCGATTTTGCTGCCTGACTCTTGAATTTGCCCAGATGTAGGTCCAGCTGCAGCAGGTCTGATCAGCAGTCATGCAACGTGTTGCCTCTGCCTTTCCCTGCCTATCAGCTGCTGTTTCACTGGGAGCCTTGTACACTCAGCTGATGACGTTCACGCCACCACAATCATAGGCATGAATTGGCAGCTGTAAGACTGTTGTGAGCAGCCACCAATGCTGCTTTCAGACGTGCAGCTGCCAATGCTGCTTGCAGAGTTGCAGCCACATTTGAGCTGCTTGCCAAGCTGGTGCCTGTGCTGGTGGTCCAATGCCATAAAGCACTGGAAGAGAGCGCATGGCATCCTTGTCACCTAGGCCAAAACCAAGCTAAGGTTACCCCTGAAATAGCAAGTACTGCTCCAATGCAGTCACCTACAGGCAAATCATCGGAGCGTCAGAGATGGTTCTCTCTTTGAGTTGACAGGAGCTTTATACAGTGCTCGTGCCTTTGTCTGGTTTGCCTTTGTCAACCACCCATCCCCACAAGAAGGACAGTACAATAAAGAATCCACCGTAAACGGCATACAGCCTGCCGAAAGTTGGTGGAGGTTGTGCTGTAGGAATGAAACCATAAGCAACCAGGCAAAGGCTGCCTGATACAGCATACATGACAGCCCGCTTGTCATTCCACCAAAACTTCCCCTCGATGTGCGCTCGTCCTCTGACCGCTTGCCACACTAACCAACCGCCACCAATCTCGGCAAGTCCAGCGACAAGGAACAAGAAAATTGAGAGGACAATTTTGGGCGCAGTCCAGTGAAACCCGTCGGAGCCATAGCTGGCAAGATTTCGAGCTGCGGTAGGCTTGAGAAGCAAAGGCTGATCCAAAGCGAGTCTGCGCCAGGCTTGCATGCTGCTTCTCACATGTCCCGCAAGGCAACGCAGGGCAAATGCCACTCACCAGCGCTCCGAGACCACTTCATACAGGCTGGGCTTAACCGAAATTGTTCCGAGCAAGGCTAGCGAAGCAAGCTGATGCAGCGTCATTAGCCAAGTTGCGTCAATGCAACCAGAAACAGGGGCAACGGCCGTTAATGTCGAGGCTGCACAAGCTGTCGACCGTGCTGATCAAAGCATTCAACGATTTCAGTGGACACCACGCAAGTTCTGCCAATCAATTTCTTTGTTCATTCTTTCAGCAGCATCGGAAGTAGGAGGTGGCTGGTTGGTTTGGCAGTCAATCCGAAGCGGCAAGCCTTGGTGGTGGGGCTTGCTAGGAAGCGTGACTCTCGTCGTGTACGGCTTCATCCCAACTTTGCAGCCTGTAGACCAATTCGGCAGAACTTTCGCTGCGTATGGAGGTTTCTTCATAGTCTATTCCTACGGCTGGGGTTGGTTGCTTGACCATGAACGGCCAGATACGGGTAGGTTTCCCTGCCTCACCTCGAGCAGGTTGTGGGCACCACCAGAATACTGTGAAGCTGCTGCTGAGTGCTTACAGGTGACTTTGCTGGGGCCGGCATTGCTTTAGCTGGGGTGTGCATCTGCTGGTTCTGGCCGCGCAAAGTGCGCACTGACTAGCAGGTGGCAGTTGAAGTTCGGCTCATGTGAAGCTTCTGTACACTTCTTATCAGGCTAAGAAACATAAGTTTTTGCATGTCTAGCTGCTGCAGCCAAAATGGACTCAACACATCAAAACCTGCAAGAAGAGGAAATTGCTGCGACCAAGATGCAGCTTTGCAGGTGTGACAGATCTCTGCAGTAGTGTACACAGTTGCCACAGGGTCATTGGTTCTCACGTTCTGTAGCATGTACAAGCGGCAGATGGCAGCTGGTGTCACCATCTCTTGCTGTACAGGGCACAGCCTCAGAAGAGCTGTTGCAACAGGGTTTTTAACTGCACATGGTCCTGTCATCATTGTCCAATGTGGGCTGCGTGCCACCAGAATGGCTGCGCATGGGCACAAGTCAGAGCCATCTCTGACTTCAGTCCTTATATGGTGTTGCCTCTTTGTGAGGCAAAGGTGGAAAGCTGCATACACACTGCTCATGATCTGACCTGCACAGACAGACAGTGTTTAGACAGCCACAAGATGGCAACCACCTTTTTGACACAGCTTTAAGTCCGAGGTGTGGGTGACGCAGCACACTGCAAATGCAACCAGCCATGATCTGCTGAGTCTGATGAAGTGGATAAAGGATGAACAAACGCTTATACTTGTGCCTGCAGACTTGGTCTGTTCTGCATAGCATGCTGCTTACATTATGCGAAAAAACACATTTTTGCACTCTGTTTACTTGGTAACAGATGAGCCCTTGTGCCTGACGACAGTGACATAGGTAGATGAAGTATACTCCATTCTCAAGCATCTGCATGCATAAGGTTGTAATTGACTTATGTCTTTCCTGTCAGCTCAGGGAGCTCTTTCTAGCTCACTGCTAATAGACTGCCAGTGTGCTGAGTCCATACTTTTGACATGTCAGCTGGATTTGAGAAATTTTGTTATGGATACAGTCAACTTGCGTGCATGGATGCTGTATTACCTGTACAGCTGTGCAGTAGTCTTCTTTCAGTTGATTGCCTTGACAGGCCTGGCTCCCATCGACCTCTATATTGAGTTCTTTTGGAACCAACACCATTGGTGGAACTAGATTATTCCTCCACTCACGAGTTGATCTTGTCTTGTGGTAAAGTTTTCGACAAATAGATGCACAGTTTTGAAGAATACCCTAAGAAATTGGCAATTCGCGATCCCTCGCGAATGCTTGCTGTTGTCCCCAGACGCGCGAGCCTTGACGACCACTCATGCCTAGACTTTCTTCTTCCAGGTAATCGGCTCCTCAGCTTCAGCTCTCAGTCGTTCGTATGTGACTTGCGGCTGCCGTCAGCTGTAGATGTAACAACAAATCTTACGAAAGCACGATTGCCGACGAAGCGAATTACGCTAGCGACTTCGACGAAATACGTTTCGCTTTTGGTAGGGTAAAATAGGTTCTTGCACAAGCTGCGAGGGATCGCGACTGGCCACAGTAGTTTCGCGAATGTTAAGTGCAGCAGACCAAGAAGCGGAAGTACAACGTCAAGCAGCCAAAATGACTGCAGTTCGAGAGTGCGAAGACCTGATCGAGTGTGCTCAGCAGAGTGTCACAGGAATAATTGTAAGCTGCGGAGGGTTATGCAGAAGACCCTCGATCGCGACTTCCGTTATGCCGGTTCAAGGACGGTGCAAGAAGCTCAGCTACGTACGATGTTGAGAAGAGCACATTCAGTTTCACTTTGTCTAAAACATACTTATGCAAGTCACACTGTGAAGTCTTCTCATAGCTTAAAATCCTATCACTGCAGCTCACACAACAAGCGTATCATCAATGTTTTCCTGGCAAACTCTACAGCAAAACGCAGTCACTGAGCGTCCTGGCTGAACAACAAAACAGTCACATGACCATGCACTGCACACTTTGCACAGCAAAGGCCACCACTCTCATCCCAACAATCACTCATCCTGCAGGTGTCGTAGGCCAGTCTCTGGGTCCAGCAGCTCATTGATGTCTGTATCCTTGACAACAGCAGTCTTGGAGTGGTCTCCCATCAACTGCATCAGTCCTGGAAGCCACAGCTTCAACATCTGGTTGCGACCATTGCTACCCTGGACTTTGACGTTTGCCTGCACCACAGCTTGGGCATTGCTGCTGCAGCTGTTGACAGAAAAGAAAAGAGAAAGACTATGCCTTTCAGCGTCAATCTAATGAGAAGCCAAGTTTTACACTGGGCTGCCCAGGACAGCTGTTGACACTGGCATTGCAAGGTGATCAGTACATGCAGACCATCCTCCTCCTGATGAAGTGCAGAGCTGCAGCTTCAGCAGCCCCTCTGTCCTTAAGCACAGATCAAGAGCCACTGCAGCTGTTGGCAAGTACACAGATGTGAGCATGAAGGCACACATTCAGAAAAAGAAAGGGAAACAAACAATGATGCTGTCAGGCAGTTTGATATAGAGACACACTTACATACGTGCGGGATCTGCTGCAATCGCCACTGTCATTGAGTGCCACGACACAAACGTCAGCATGCAAAGCATCATGCATGCCTGCCCTGTTACATCTTGCACCAAGGCCTGCATTCCTGCGAAGTTCTTCATATCCCCCGACAGATGACACCTGTTGCTTACCTTCCAGTTCTTGCCCTTGCTGCAGCCAGCTGCGGCCTCAAAGTCTGGCGGAGCCATCTCTGAGCCATTGTGCAGGATCTTGAGCTGCTGGCAGCAGTCACCCAGCACCAGAGTGCCTGTGAGCTGCCTGCAGACCACTGCCACCTGGCGGGGCGTGTTTGGATGCCGGCCAGTGATGACACAGGAGGCTCTCTTTGGGGCAGACTCTGCCCTTGGCTCCTGCTAGTGAACGCATGCGGCAATGAGATGGTGTTGTGAATTCACACATGCGGCAATGAGATGGTATTGTGAATTCACACATGCGGCAATGAGATGGTGGTGTGAACGCACACATGTGAAAGTACAGTACTTTGTGACAGCACACCTCATTTATGTACCAAAAGTGTGTGTATCATGCAGGACAAGGCATGCATCAGCACATGAAGCCATGTGACATGCTTGCATTGTCACTCTGCCCTGCCATGCTGTTGAAAGAATTTCGTGCAGCCTGCGTCGGCAAGCATCACGATGGTACAGGCTGATGAGATCACCTGTGATGCAGAGCCTCTGGCTGCAGTGCCAGCCTGTGAGGGAGTCACTTCAGTGTGACTCCCAGGATCATGTGCACTGTGCTGAGCATCAGCCCCAGACTGCAACAGAATAGAGAAACGATGAATGCCGAAGATACAATGCGATGCACCAGGCCCAGTCATGCAAATGTGTACAGGCCACAGACTAGCTGTGTGCAACTGGCTGCGACTGAGACAATGATCTGGCAACTCAATGCCTGCAGCAACTGATAGATGCCGACAGGAGAAGGAACCCACTGCGGCGTGTACAACTGCTACTGCAATGCAAGCAGCTGCGTGACACCTGTGTTGCTTGAGTCCTGTCAGCTGTTGAGGTCATGGCCAACAGGCCAGCAGCACCTTCTGCAACTGAATTGTCCTGATCAGGCAAATCAGCTGATGTGTTGCTTTGATTGGTTGTAGATGTGCTACAGCGCCGGCCCACTCCTGGCTGCTTGAGCTTCTGTGGCTCAGTTGCCTGCTGACTCTCCTGCTCACCTTGCTGCTCCTGTAACTGCTGCTCAAGTTGCTGCAGCACAACAAGCTGATATGGTTGCAGCGACTGCAGTTTGCATCCCTGGTATGTACAAAACACAAGTTCTGCTTTGTGCAAACAGATTACCATGATTGACAGCCCTGTGATACCATTGCATAGCATCTTGCATGCTTGTGGTTTATAGACTGTACTGTTTTTGAAAAAGAGCACTCATTGGTTTGCAAGATGGAAGCTATACGTATGCTGAGCCATATCTGACCTGAGTGTGCAAGGACACGTATGAGCATATGCCTCTGTACTCCTGAAGCTTGTGGTGAAGCTGTTGTATCTTATGAACTTTAAAATTGCCGTCTGACTCCAGGTCCTGGATGCGCTTGCGCTTTTGCCCAACCTCTTGCTGGAGAAAAACTGCCTGGCTCTGTGCGGCCTCGAACTGCTTCTCGCGGCGTTGGCTAGATGCTTCTAGCTGTTCCAAGGCTTGAGACTGAGCAGCAAGTCGTCGTGTTAACTGCGAGACTAGCTGGTCTTGTGCTGAGAAGCTTTCCAGCTGCTTCTGCTGTGTCTGGACCAGCTGTTCTAGCCTCGTGACTTCTTTCTGCGAGGCTTGCAGCGAAGCCTGTAGCTCGTCAAAGCCGCTGACTTTTGCTTCGGCCGCGTCTATGAGCTGCTTGAACTGGCTGAACATCTGCTTGAGCAAAATGCCGACAACGCTGACACGAGGGTCAATTGCCGGCAGTAACTGCAGAGGCAGCCACCGTCAATCTAGAACAGCGACCGTACGGTAGGCAGAATTCGTGTGCATAAAGCGACTTGTGCGCAACCGGGCCAAACACCACTGAGCTTAAGGGACCACTTAGTAGCCACTAGCCACAAACGGTAAGCTTTAAACATTTTGCAACGCTCTTGCCGGCATACAGGCGTGCCATTGAACAAGCAAGGGAGGAGGGACACATCCGCGCGGACAAAAAAAATTTTTAGACAAGTTCGTGGACATCGTCATGACTGATCAGGCTTCGAGCCATGAAGAGGAAGAGGGGAATATACACGCACGGGCACGCAACGCCAGCAAACACGCGCTGCGCTGAAAACAATGTAGCCTTTGCTTATTACACATGCAGTGGACAGATGCACACAATTGGGGCTGCAGTGTGAACACTGGGAGTGAGCCAGTACTCAAACTATTGCAAACACTTGGATGTCATATCATTGATTATCATTGATTAAGCTGAGCAATAATGTACACATGCAGGCCTAGAGGTTGCAGAAGAAAACCGCACAGGAGCCAGAGCAAACAAAATGAAGAACACCTGATTTAACACCGCAAACTTTTGCAAAGTGAACTCATTGATGTACAAAGATCAAAAGGAGGAGGACATTCAGTGTGCAAGCTAGAGACCATAGTTGGCCAGCAAAAACAGCATGACAGCACGACACACAAGCTTCAAGGGGAAACTGCATTCTCTCATGAGGTGAACCTGTTCAACGCCACCGAGCAGTTATACCCAGACTGATGTAAAGCCATTGCAGGGGCCAAGCTGTATGTTCATGAAACAGGTACATGTATACATTTTGACAAACAAACTGGTTGAGCTGTATTGATGATGAAAGGTCTGACTGGGTTTGTGTGCAACAACCCACAAGAATACTCCCTTCACAATCATACGACTTTCAAAGCTGACAGTACACTTTGAACAGGTGTTCCAGCCCTGCTTCCGGGCCAGTTGTTTTCCACGTTTTGAATGCATTGGTATGTCAAAAGCCATGGACGTACAAGCTATAATTCCATTCACGTGCAGCCCTCCTACTTTGGTCAGATGCCACAAGACTTGCTCTCAGGCTGCTCTTGGGAAGAAGTAAGCGGCCAACTAAACGCACATCTTGGTTGCGCACATCAAAGCAGACCTGGACAAACCACCCTATGGTGGCCAGGCTAATCCCAAGCTTTTTTATAGCATCTGCATATTCAGGCTGTGTTTCGATCTCCCCAAGGTCAATGTGTGCACAAGTGCCATCGCGTGCGATGTGCATGCGTCCCCGCATGTCAATTTCCAGCGTCTCTTGAGGTAGAACGACTTTGCTTGGTGCAGTTGGTGGGGGACCGTCCAGGTATATGTGTGGTAGCGCAGCGGCTATCGCACACATGACACCTGGGCTGTGACGCATCAGCAAGTACTGCTGCTGTTGGTCATCGTCCATGATTGCAGCATCTTTTAGCTTGAACAAAGCAACCCTCAGCGCCTGGTTTTCCAGCTTGTTAACAACGTCAAGAAAGCGTTTGAGATTTATGCTTCCATCAGGGTCATGCCATGACACAGGCTGCTCAGACTTGGTCTGCAACACCGCATCTACTCGCTGTAGCAGTCTGTGAGCAACCTTATGCTGCACCACATGGCAACTGACTTTCATAGCATACTCCAGCGGTGTTGTCAAGACCTGCACACACACCAATGCAGTTTGAATTGCCATACATCACTGCAAAGGTCACATACAGCAAGCACCGCATGCTGACCTCCTTCTGATTCAGATTGGCGTAGACAGCCTCATCAGGCAAAAGCTGCATCAAGTCTTGAAGAGACTGTACCATCATTGATTGGGGATAGCCAACTCCCAAAAGCTTTTCTGCCAGAGTGCCTGCTTGCTGTACCAGGATGCTGTACAGCTGGCAAGCCATGCCATGCCCCGGCCTCTGCAATCAACAGCTCATCTCAGAGACAAAAACCTTTGTCAAAGCGGAGATAAAGCTCAACAAAAATATACAGTCTATCAAACCTTGACAGCTCCCAAGTCAACCTTGACAATTCTCAAGTCATCCTTGACAATTCCCAAGTCATCCCTGGTAGCTTTCAAGTCATCTCGTATTGGTTTCAATGCCTTGTTAAGCATCCGCTCAATTTCTTCTGCAGTGCTCCGCTCATCTCCCTCTGCAGTGAGGGCACTTTCAGCAGAACACTGCAGGACTCGTGTCCTTGGGCGTCTGCAGTGCGTGTTCGCTGAGAGAGACAAAGACCTCGAAAGTCTGCAACCCCCATGATAAATGACATGCAAAGACGTAGGAAGCCTGCCAATCAAGGCAAACATTGAGTCGGGATACGGACGAAGCTGTCGAACGGTATGCGGTCCGAGATCACGGGGCAGAGAGAGGAAGCTTTGACCAATATTGCCCTTAAAGATCTTGTTCGACACGGCTTTGGCTGGTCCGCTAGAAAAAGCCTTCCGGAAGCCAATTCACGAAAGCTTGGGTTTCAAAGTGTGGAGGAAACGACTAAAAAGTCGCCCGAGAGCGGAATAGCGAATACAATCATACTCACGTGTGATGTCGCACGGCCGCTCCCGAGCCGCGTGCACGTTACCTGACGTATGACCGGACTCAGTTGGATGCCTGCTGAAAGGTGGAGTGAGGCTGTCTGGAGGCAGGCTGGCTGGCCACGAGCGTCAAGCACCACATCACTCCTCAAACATGAGAGTTGTGAAATGGATATACCTGTTGCTAGTCAAAGTGTGGAGGGGTGAAACCGGTATGATTACTAAGAGCCTTCGCAAACTTCCAGCTCAAGATTTGAGAAAACCGCTAAAGCTTTGAGAACAAGAAGGGAACAGTATGATGCTTCAAAGCACTTATGGCACTCACGGCTTCTGGCTGGCATAGGCAAATAAATGCTCAGAGATTGAAAGTCAGCTAGCTGCCAACAGTGTGCAGATACGGTGTGACAGCACAGCTAGGTCCGAGACCAGTATTGCGCTGCATGTTGGCCTCACAAAATCATAGTTGGGCTTGTATAGCCGGGAGGAAGCTTGCTCTTGAAAGCATTGCTGCCGGTTGCCAACAGAATCAGGCCAGACCTGTAGATCACACCATGGCAGATAGCATGCTTGACAGAGCAACGTCCTCTCTCTCACACACACTGAAGATATGGCAACCCTTATGAATGACTGCAAGAAAGCTTCACTCGTCAGCCTGCATTCTCAGTCCTGTCTCTGAGTCCAACAGGCTCTTGATGTGTGTATCCTTTGCAACTGCAGTTTTGCTGTGGTCCCCCACTAGCTGCATCAGACCTGGCAGCCATACTTTCAGCATCTGATTGCGCCCATTGCTGCCCAGGACCTTGATGTTTGCCTTCAGGCAAGCACACCATTGGCTTGAAGGAACCAATCACAATTGCTACTCACAGAACTCACACACCAATCACTAGCTCGTGCTGCGTCAAGATGTGCCCCAACTGAAAGTCTACTGACACACAGTTTGAGCGGGCTTGCAGGTTGCTCACTGCAGACGTAACCAAAACACAGTGCAGCGGCACACACTGTACAGAACATGCTGAGTGTTACTGTAGTCAGCCTCACATGCCGTTTGATAGCCTGTGTGTATGATGTTGGAGGGGGTTTGTGTGCACACCTTCCAGTTTTTGCCCTTGCTGCAGCCAGCTGCAGCCTCAAACTCAGAGGGGCTCAGCAGCTTGTTGCCCAACACCGCGACTTGGATCTTGAGCTGCTGACAGCAGTCACCCAGCAGCAGGGTGCCAACAAGCTGCCTGCAAGCTACTCGCACCTCGCGAGGCGCCTGAGGATGCCGCCCAATAATGACACATGAAGCTCTTTTGGACACAAAGTCAGCCCTTGGCTCCTGCAAGCAAGGGAGCATACTTAGCAGAACATATAAGAAGCAACATTGTTACACGTGCACCAAGTGGTGTCTAGGGGAAGGCATTTCGATCTGTAAGCAATTGACATGGCATGTCTGTGCCAGGGCATCATACAGAAATCACCTTGTGAGATAATTCTCACAATGCTGGCTGATCACAAGCAATGGATTGGGTACCTGAGCATTGACATCTCTGTCAATCAGGTTGAGATTGCTGGGAATAAAGTAATGAGGTCGCTCCTGCTCCTCATGATCTGACCTCTGCTGGGGCTCTGTCTCAACCTGCATGCCATCCTGCATTGCTTCAGCAAAGCCTGCATACAGGCTTTGTGCTGACCTGCTGCAGCAACACCTTGCTGCCAATCACAGCCAGCAACATTGCTGACTCCTCCTGGTTCTTAGCTCCTAACACCTCTGACAAGAACAGTGAGCATTGCAGCAGCTCGTTTCACCATCAACATGCATGGTATTCACTTATCATGCATTGACCAGGTTTCCCTGAAGGTCAGGGGGACGCAGTCCTGATTAGCTGTGGGAGGAATGTACATTGTGACAACACTTTACTCTGTCGCGGATTTAGAATGGTTTTAAATCTGCGGCAGAGTAAAGCACAATCTGACTGTCCCTACCTTGGACTGGGACAGCCGCCTATGAAGTCACACCATTTCTATTTGTGTGAAATGAACATCAGCCAGGACCACCATCAGGCAAGGATTGGCAGCATATGCAAAGGGGGACAGGAGAGGGGGGGGAGGCAAGGGGTTGATTGCGCCAAGAAGCTGCCAACCTGAAGATCTGTTTTGTCCGCTGTCGATGTCATTGCCAACAAGCCTGCAGCTCCCTCAGCAAGTGAGTTATCTGGAACAGCACCTTCTGCTCCAGAGCTGACCACCTGACTGATTCTTCCAGAAGGTACTGCTGAGTCTGCCTCTGCTTCAGCTTCTTCAGGTTGCTGTTGATAATGCTGCTGTTCAGATGCTTGGACGCTGTGCGACCTGTGCTGATTTTGAAGACGCTGCATCAGGAAGCAATGCTTAGTCAGAAACATAGCAGGTTTGAATGCTGTTGCAGCAGGACCTCTGCAAAATGATGGGGTGATTTGAGCAATGCATGAAGAGATGCAACGACATTCATGGCATGGGCTGTTTGGGATAATGTTCCCGGACAGCTTGCTGACATTGATTGCGTGAAAAGAGCAGGTCGCCAGGCACGACACATTCAGACCCTATTGCAATGAAGCTTCTACAGTACACATTTGCAAGTACTAGAGGAGCTGCTCAGTAGCTTGACTGCACCATGCTGACCTGAGTGTGTGTCATCACGTATGAGCAAATATCCTTGTAGTCTGCAAGCTGCTCCCCAAGCTGCTCTATTTTTTGCTGCTTACTACTGCCTTCAAGTTCAAGCTCTTGAATCCTTTTCCGCTTGTGCCCAAGCTCTTGCTGGGAAGCCGTGGCTTGCGTCTGAGCAGAGTAGTAAAGCTTTTCTTGCTGCTGGACTCTCGCCTCCATTTGCTCTATGGTTTTGGTCTGTGCAGCAAGCTGGCTGGTGAGCTGTGAAACAAGGACGTCTTGAGTAACGAAGCTGTCGATCTGTCGCTGCTGGGTCTCAAGAGCCCGTCGCAGCTGTTCCACTGAACGCTTTTCGTTTTGCAAAGAAACTTGAAGATCGTCGTAGCCGATGGATTTGGCTTCTGCAGTGTCTAGCAATTCCTTAAGCTGACTAAAGAGCATATTGCACGAAGGGGCACTCAAAGCCTGCTCGGGTTTCGATACTGCAAGAGAGGCGTTGCTGTCTTGTTGCGCCATTTGAGCCTGTCTCTCAATCATTGGAAAATTCCGCAATATTTCAAGTTGCTCGATACTGCTATGAAGGTTCAGACCAGTAAGTGCATCTCTTGAGTCAGAGTCGTACAAGCGGACAGGATTTGGCGGGGAATTGATCTGCAACAAAAGAGGACGATCTCGTCGACAGGCCGGGGCGAGCTTTAGCTTCACTTTACATAGAGCTGACTCTGCGCTGTCTGTGCGCAGGGACAACTTCGTTTGGCGTACGTAAGATGTATGAGTCATACAGTTGCCTCATCGTTCGTCTCGACTGTCGTACAGATTCGAGCTTGCTTCGTAACCATTTTCGTGACCCGTGCCTTACGAGACGAGTAATCACGAGTGCGAAGTGACGAATCGCTACGAACCACAATTGCTGGAAATGCACGCTCTCTGTGATGCTGTCGCTTCACCAATCTGATCAGATGGAGCTTCATTGCTCGCGTATATTCACGCCTCAAGCCCGCTCCACATCAGACAAATGAAACCTTCCAACCTTAAGGTATGCATAAAAAAGATGTATACATCTACATGTGCACCTCAGCGACAATTCATAACAAATCTTTCTTACGTAGGGAAAAGTTTGTCAAGCTGGCCAGATCAAATGTTGATGGTCTGTGTCGTGATCGTGATCCTTATGCTCAAAAATATACAAACTTTGGCAAAACATGTGTATCGACCATGCACTCTGCCAAACTACTGTTACTATTACACCTCTGTATCAGGCATGGTGCTATCATATTCCAACTTCGAAGAATTATGCGATAAGAGCAAGTATGACAACTCAATACCCTGCATTCATTTCCCAAAACAGCATCAGTACACTGCATTCAGTATTGGGATCACAAACGGCACGCAAAACCCAGCTTTTCAAAGGGAGCAATCATCACTGCATGGCAAACCTCCAGAGCTGCTTCAGAATGGGCATCAGGAAAAACACAAAAAACTACGGCCTGTAGTACGCTTTACGGCAGTGATAAGTCCGCTAGCCAACAGCCAGACCTAAAAGTCAGAAAAGCTATCCAGAAAATCAACGAAAGCAAACACTATCTCAACACTGCTACTTCTGCCTTTCTGATCTCCATCTCTTTGGCCGGGCTGTAGTTTCTGCCATAACCAAGAATGTAGCGCTCGAACACTGATAGGTACCTGGGGTTGATTGCCTCACCATAGTATGCATTGCCTGAAGCAACATTGCATGCACAGGGTCAGTCATTTGTGACACAATTCAGGGCACATATGCCCAAAGCACATAATAAAACATACTGAGCAGAAAGAAAAGTGTGCATCTGAAATACACTGTACTGCTGCTTGACCATCATGAGTGCATCAAGTGCAGCAATTAGCCAAAGCCAGTGCGTATATAGCCATCATCTGCATTTGCTGCTGAGTTGTATCAGCTCCTCGCAGCTCAACAAAGGCTGAGGCTTTGATGTGTGTCTTGTTGCAGGGCACTTGCGCTCTACTCTCCATGCCAAAGGCAACTACAGGTTGCTATACTCTCGAAGCAGTTGCCTCTTGAGCAAACTCAAGTGCAGCAGTAGCTCCAGGCTGCCGCCCTAAGGGGGCTCCCATTATGATCGCTGAAAAGCGCACCTTTTTCTTTTATTTTCTGTCTGAGTGCAGCAACTTCTTACAAGCATACCTTTGCCCTCAACATTCTTAATCCAGCGCCTGTCTCCCTCCCGCAGGTCCAAGCCAGTGATGTCTGGAATGAACACGAAGGTGCACAGCACTCCGGCCAGCCCACAGAAAGCAGAGATGTAAAACTTGCCCTGATCTGAAGTCAATGCAAACACCACACCGGCTACTAAGGCCCCAGCCTGCATCCACACGTTTTGTGATGAAAGACAGTTTTTGTTTATGTTTATATATAAGGTCTAGCGAAATTATGTCACGGTAATGACTCTGTATTCTATATCAAGATGGAGTTCTGGGAAAAAGTGTAGATTTTCTATTCATGATGTTGCTGGACAATCCACAAAGTGTTTACGTGGACCTTGACCCCTACGTCAAGCTCATGTACCATCAATGCATGCGTGACCAAGACAGAAACAGCCGCTGTGTGTAAAGTCAGGGCGTGCCACATGCCAGCTGGGAAAACACCTGCCTTGTGAGGGTGGGTGCCAGGACATGGAAATGATGCAAAGTACAACTGGAAAAGCTTGCCAGACTGCTTTTGCATGGCTCTGTCAAAGCCTGTTTGAGCTACTTGGGCTCTGAGGGCTTTTGAGCGCCCTGGTCTGTGCAGTATTGGTCCATTGCTTCAACATCAGAAGCTGCATGACTTCAAGCTGCATTACCAGGCAGCATGATGGCTGAGAGTTGCACTCGACGCACAAACTCCGTGAGGTCATACTCAGACACATATCAATGCCATCATGCAAGCACGTGACACATTCACTGGATATGTAAGTCATTGAACGTTATTATTTGCCTTACCTTATTTTAAGATTCACTTGCTAGCAGTTTTTTGCCTTTGATTTGACTATTCAACAAATCTGAAACAACTGTGGAAAGATGAGAATGATTGTCACCCTGCCCCTGGGCAGCCCGGTATATAACTGGGCTTATCGATAAATTGACGCCGAAAGGCGAAGTATTTTCTTTTCTTTTTCTTTTTCTTTTCTTTTCTTACCTTGCCAACAGCAGCAGACAGGCCATGTGACATGGCTCGGGCTTCGGTGGGGAACAGCTCCCCAGGCAACAGCCAAGTGGTGGCATTGGGACCAAACTGTCCCCAGAAAGAGCTGAAGAAGTAGAGGAACTGGAACCAGTGGATGCCAGAGGGCTTTGTCAGTGGTTTATAGGCAATGGCACACACCAGGAAGAGGGCAAATATCCAAGCAAACCCCATCATCTGCATTGTTCAACCACCATTCAGTGCATGGCGCCAATGAGCTCTGTTTGATCCCCAAATGCCTACTTTAGTTCAGGAATCCCTACAGTAGAGATCTAAGCTCAGAAACGCCTGGGGCCAGTAAAACCGCGCTCCTACATTGGGGAGATGTTTTAGGTATGTGTTCATGCTGGCAACAGACACGAACTTCAATAAGCGTTGTCTCATTGTGCTGTTATGCTTCTCACTCCAATCATGATAAGTCCAACATGAAAGTACCACATCACAACAGCAGCTGACAAGACAGTGACTTGCAATGCGATTGTAGTGCATATGAGGCTGTGCTGTGCTGTGCTGTGCTGTGCTGTGCTGTGCTGTGCTGTGCTGTGCTGTGCTGTGCTGTGCTGTGCTGTGCTGTGCTGCACTTTGCCGTGGTTTGCAGTGCACAGCAGTGCAACTTGCTGTCTTGTCAGGTTGCATGGTGTTCTATCACATGCAGCACAGAGAGTGGCCTTATCCAGCACAGTGCAGCACAGTGCAGCACCCAAGGGCACAAAAGCCTCTCCAAAGACGCCACCATGACAAAAAGCCATTGATGCAGAGGCCAGCTAGGCATTCATTCTGTCGTCACATGCAGAGAAAGGTCCAGGGCTGACTTGCCTGCATCCTTCTTCTGCCCATCCATGCCCTATCCACAGTAAAGGCAGCAAAGTAGTACCCCACCAGCGCCACAGTGGAGTTGAGCAGAGTCCATTCCAGTGAAGTCTTCACACTGGCATGGGGCACAATGATGCCGATGAAGGTAGACTGGAACAGCTTGTTTCCGTAGAAGGCAAAGTCCCACACGAACCAGGACAGGGCTGTTCCCAACTGCCTGTGCCAGTACAGCTTGACCCACATCCCAAACTTGATGAGACTGAGGCGGCTGTTGACACCTGTGGCCTTGAGTGCGCGCCTTTTGCCAATCCAAACAGCAGACTCCTGCGCGCAACACATACTGAGTGCTCTTTGGATGCATCGTTTGCAAACCCAAACAGCAAACACCTGCGTGCAACACATACTGAGTGCTCTTTGGGATGCGCGCCTTTTGCCAACCCAAACAGCCGACTCCTGCATGCAACAACTTGCTGAGTGCTCTTTGGGATGCACAAGCGTCAGGGCTTCCATAGTGTAAGTCTTGATCCCAGAAGTGCCTGGGGACATAGCGACATGTGTTGCTACTTTAGAGAAATGTTTGACATGCAGATGAACAAGAGAACAGAAGCTGAATGCTTTGGACCATAGTTGGTGTACAGTTTGGAAAGGAGCCAGGGAAAGCTTGGGGTACAGGCAGACTCTGAATTGAGTCATCACTTTCAAGGTCAAACTGTTTGACATGCATCAGCTAAGGGTACTACACATTGTGCCAGCACATATTGAGAACTCTGCAAGGAACTGCAAGAGCGTTAAGCATCATTATAGGTAGAGACAAAAGAGGCAAGAGATTCAACTTGATCACCCACAATACATGACACTTGAACAGCAACTTACAGCCTGACTGATGTCAAAGCAGGGGGATTGCACAGGACACATAACGCATGCAGCACAACTGACCTTGAAGAAGAAAGGTGTGGTTATTCAAAGCTCAACAAGCCAGCGCATCCATGGGATCAGGCAGTGACTCACCCTGAGGAAGAAGATGCGCCACAGCAGCATTGTGATGATTGGCATGAGGCCTATGGCGTACGAGATCCTCCAAACATCGTTCAGATGGCTTGTTTGATATGGGGCTTTGTTCTCGTGAAAACAGGCCAGGAGCACCACCAAAACCATGGTATTGAACCAGTTGCCCCAGCCCTGCAGACGACAGCATGCTTTCCTACAAGCTGTTTAGTCAAATGGGCTAGCTGGCCCCACTGATTGGAGAATCCCTATTGACTGATGGTCTGTCCGAGTGATGCATGTGTCTTGACAACTTTTGCTGATGTCTCTGCAGCTGCTTCTGATCAGAGCAGCGATCGCTAACAGCATGCAAGCATAGCATGGACCTAGCTTGACGAATGCAGTAGCCTGATGTACCTCATGCCTCATGAAACAGAAGCCTTGCATGACAGACATGCTTTTAACCTCAGACACATATGTTGCTACTACTCACATCACAAGTGATGCAGTGCAGGCTAGATCAGCAAGCTAAATGAGCTAATCCAGGAGCGAGATTGCTGCAGTAATCACATTCCAGGCGTGAACAGCCAATAGCAGTTGGTAGCAGCTGAGGCAATACTGCACTGCATAACACCTAGCGAAACACATGCTACATAGGCTCAAGACATTGTGAACATCAGCCGGTTGCAAATGGTTTGATTGACCCCTTGTACATGGTCATAGCACAGAAGTTGAAAAGAAGTAATACCTGCATGGCAAAGACCAAAATGACAGTCTCGCCGCGCTTGAACTGCAGCTGCTTATCAGCTTCTGCACGCTCTGTCGCTGAGGAGGAGGCGATGGGATACTCACCGCCAACTCCGTAGCCAAAAATGACCTGAAATGTCACAAAGACAACTCATCAAGACATGTCTCCGCATTGCAACCTCTCCCAAAATTGGAGTGATGCTGTGGACAGAAAGACAACAGCACTGCAGCATGCAGGCCCAGCATACGGATCACATGCTGCCGTTTCAGGAAAACTGGTAACTCAGCTTGGGCAGTCCTGTATTCTGTTTCATGTGGATTTGAGCATGATCACATGGCAGACACACTGTAAGAGAGCAATGCTGAAGTTCGCAGGCTCCTGAGACTGCCACATGAGTCACAGCCAAGTGTTGCGCTGACAACAGAGACCATGCAGAGTGGTCATTCTTCTTAACGCTCATGCCACTGAAGAGACAAAAATGGAACACACAGCAGTGTCTTGACTTTGTTGCATGTTCATAGGCACACAACACATTTGATTGACGGCAGGTGTGCAAAGTCAACGCACACAAGCAGGCAAGAAATCATATAATGGGTAGTCGTGAGACTGTGCATGGAAAAGCATGCTCATGTGTGCACACCTGACAAGTTGTGTACATCAAAAAGATGCCATGAGGGCTGTTGCCTGCAGAGGCCAGGATCAGAATGCCCCCAATCAGCATCAATGAGGCAGTGATGACAGAGCCCCACTTACGCCCAATGCGGTCTGCCAAAAACCCCAATGTGATCTGACCAGCAATGATACCAGCCACCTGCACATTTCACCATTGCCAAAATGAAGTTTGCATCAGCAGCACATCAAGGGAGAGTGTCACAGCTGACATGACACTGAAATCAGCAGTCGCTCAAGATGATGTGCTGTTTCCTGAGGGCAAATACAGAGCTGTGGTATGCTCAGATGCCAATGCAATGCTGCAAATATGACTTTGCTGAGGGCTTGAGAAAGGTTGAGCGCTTGTGCAACATTTGGCATTAGGGCAAGCCGCAACTGCAGTCTCTGCCAGTCTGTTGCTTGTGCTGAGTTGTGCCACTAAAAGTGGGCATCACAGGATTAGCAGGATGCAAATTGTGCCATGGACTGTAAGCATAGGACCAAAGACTATGACTGAGCATGAATACGTGCCAGTGAGTAAAACTCAAACACAAAACTGCAGGTTCAGACCCTTTGCCAAGTGAATGACCTGCTTGTGAGCCACTAATCCTGAAGCTCACCTGAGTGTATGTCAATGAATTGATCAGACCACTACTGCATTGGGAGTGGCTCTTCCAGCAGTTGGGGTACTCAGCTCTGAAGATGCCCTTCAGGTTGCCCACAGAAAAGACCCAATAGGCTTCACTGAACATGCCTAGCCCTGGAACTAGCCATGACAGGATCCACACTCCAGCTTGACTAATGGGACTGCGCTGCCTGAGCTGTGTTGCATCCTACGTGCAAAGTGCTCCTGTAACTTTACATGCACTGCACATAATGTAATGCTGTTGTGCAGCTGTCCTTTCCCAACTGTGGGCTTGTGAAGCTCACTGCTTAGGTATAAATGTGCTCTGTTGGCAAATTACATATCTCAGCATTGTATACACTTATCTCCAATAGCTGAAAGGAAATCATCTGTTGTATGATTTGTTGTTGGTACTGACCATGTAAAGCTCTGACTCTTTGGCTAGGTCTATCTTTGGGGCATATGCACTGTCACCGTCATAGACACTCAAGCTTGCAGAGTTGGCCATCTCTAGCTCTGAGCTGTACTGCTGACTCGCCATGTCTTGACTTGCCAAAACAGCAGCCAGGAGTGCTAGCTGCTGGTTCAAACACTGTCACCAGTTGTGGAAACCTGAACAAGGCCAGAAGCTTGTGATGCAGCATTCAAAGTCACTTGTGCAGCAGCACATGTCCAGAGCCTGCATAACGCTCACTAAAGCCTCCGGCGTTGACCTAACTCGGCAGCCGAGCAAAGCCAATAGCACCAGGCAGGGTATACACGATGAATGTGCTAGCGTACGGGGCTGGAGCGCATCTTCTTGCAACTATCACAATTGCAGTTGCATTGCTCGATACCGGGGGAGCTGATCACCAGCTGCCAAGAACTATGCCGTATGGTGGTTTTTAGGATGAACGGCTTATTGTTAATATAATGCAATGCTCAGTGCGCTTGCTCAAGTGCCGCACAGCGAGGAGCCGGCTGTACGCGGTATGCACGATGTATACGCAGGCCGATTGGCGCAAGCAACAATGGTCTAGTTGAATGCTTGCACTGGCTGGCACGGGCCCCGTGACTTACGGGCCAATTTCCAGGGAATCGAGGTGCTCTTGCCGCGCGCGCAGCGACTTTGGAAAGATTCTCTTTGGAGCATCTCGCTTCGACAGAGCACGTGCTCCAATAAAGATGCTGTTAGTCACGTCACATGGAAGACACCTTACTCATGTGTCCTTCATCGCATAAGTGCACAGTGCAATCACAGGTATAGCATGAACAGAACCATGCAGCCTATGCAGAATGCGCAAAAAGCATCAAGCCGAAACCTTTGTTGGGCGGGAGACGTTCCACTGCCAGCTGCAGCTACTCACAGGTCCAACATGGTCTGATTTAGCGGATCAGCTGCTGATACTGGTTGATGGTTTCTCGCAAGAGATGCACTTATGTTCAGGAACCTTCAAGATACAAATCATTTGATTGGCATGAAGGTACATTCTGTAGGATGCCCGGAGATGCACAAGCAAGTGCTTCAAAATCACGTCCATTGTCGAAATAGCTCTTGCAAAATGCACAGCAGCAGCAGTGCTGAGAGCCTGACACTGTAGTTATGTACCCTACTAGAAATGACAGACACAAATGCTCAGATGAAAGACTGCATGACACTACTTAACAGTCGCATTATCAGATGCAGGTGCACCACGTGAACAACTGATCATTCATTGATCAGTTGCACACCTGCATCATGGCCAGCAAAGTGTCGCTTGCATTCAAGTACTGCACAAACATCAGAAACCCAAATTGAGCAGCATCTTGTTGAGATATCACAATGCTCATATCTCTAGAGCTAAGCTTATGTTACACCTGCACTGCAACCCACATGTCTGCACACTCTGTTTGCTGAAAGTACAGAGTATAGCAAAAGTTCTTTCTTAATTGCACAACCGTCAAATATGAATGTATTTGCCTAAACGACCATTGCACAGAGACACCAAACTTAAGCAGCATCATCACCCCAAGGTGCACGGTACACTGCACCTCACATGTTTGTACACTCAGCAAACGAAGTGCGGAGACATTGACCTACAAACTGCTGACTATACTTGTCAGCCGCGTGCACACAACATATCATATGTGCACCTGCCACACCTAAAACATGACGCCAATGCTGTTCGTCTCTAGCAGTTAAGAATGTACAAGTCATCCAGACGGCTGTTGTCTGGTGCATTGCCACCATGCATTGCCACGCCAGAGGCAAATGACGTGGAGGCAAGCCATGCTCGGGGCGATGGTGCACTACCCTTGATGGTAAGCTTCTGCCAACCAAGCTGTGTTTCACAAGGGTCCAAGCCAAACACTTCATCAGCATAATCACCAGCTCCTTCATGACCCAAGTCTGAGGGGTCCACCTCACCCCCAAAGACCACTATCCAGTCACAGCCTGGTTGTGAACTACCCTCAACTCCGCCCTGAGGCAAGATGCCATGGGCAAAGACGCTACGAGCTGGCAGAGGTGATCCTCCGGTTATATCTGACCATGTTTCCTTGGTCAAGTCAAACATGTACACATCGCCTTGTTCTTTGCCAGTAAAGCCACCAATTACGAACAGTTTGTCATTTTGAGCCAAAAGGCCTGCTCCACCACGCGGCTGCAGCAGGGAGGTTATAGTCAGGATTTACTGCTTGATGAGGCTCACATGCAAAACAAAATTCCTGGTTTGACTCACAAGAGCTTCACAGGTGTGTCAGCCAGGTCAGCCAAAAAATCAGTCACCTTTATGCCTGGATGCGGTGGCAATGTGCGCCATGTGTTTGTGGTTGTACTGTATTGATGCAGATCATTCAATCTGCCTTCTGCACCACACCCTCCAAATATGTACAGGTCGCTTCCACTGGTAGCTGCTGCATGGTAACTTCGTGGTTCAGGAGCTTGCCCATTTGGGTGGACCTCTTCGCAAGTCAGTGTGTCTACATTGATTTTGAATAGGTCTCCCAGTGTACTGTCAGCAAAATGTACGCCTGTGCGGCCTCCAAAGATGTACAGATCTCTGCCAACAGCAGTGGTGCTGTGACCAAGCCTTGGTCCAAGATCCTCCCCTGACAAGTTGAGCTGCTGCCACGATCTCTGGGTACTGTCGTAACAAAACAGTTGAGCTGGTAAAGGAGTTCTTGCGACAAGCTCCCCACCAAATATGTATAGGCAGTTTCCCACTGCTGCTAAAGCGTGACTGCTCCTTGCACCTGGAGAAACGCCCTTGCCGGAAGCTTCTGACCAGTACATCGAACCTGGTAGGGTGCTTGCAGGTCTGGCGAACTGACGTGCGAATGAAATTGACGTACAGTCTAGCTACGATCGGCTTTGTGAAATCATCATGCATGCTGGTTACGAGGTTTCGCGATCTCTTGCGAATAGGCTGTACGGACGTGCATGCCATGGCAGAACCAAGGACAGAGTCTGGTGAGTCGACTGCTGGCACGCTGGGGCTCGCGCACGGTGTACTGCAAATATTTGGTGTTCCTGACCATGATTACTCGTTTCGCGTTGGTTCAAGGTGCGTGCAGTAACCATGTGTGGCCTTCCGAGCTATCTATATGCATATCCAGTTTCAGTAAGTAAGTACACTGTAAGACCCATCAGAAACACACAGCAAGCAAGTGAGTAGATGTGCCTGCTTGCAGCGTCCAGACAGGGAAGCCATGCGCAGACACGAGCACACTTGGAGCTTGTGCCTTCTTTGCCAAAATCCTTTCCATCAGTCACTGTCAAACTGCATCCAGTCAGCAGGCAAGGTCAAAATTACTTGCTGTTACTTCAACAAAGAAAGCCTGTCATTAATGACAGCTGTTTCACCAGGGTTTCTCGCAGCATTGGTACGCAGGCACACAGAGAGCCGGCAGGTGGCTATGCAATTGTGATTGTCAAGAACCCCGGCAGTTTTCAAACAGGACAGCTTTCCATCCAGCTGGGCTGATTTTGAAACGCAAAGGAACGACTTTGAAAGCTTGAATGCTCATGACAAACCCAACTGATTTTGTACAGCAGGTTGATTTGTGTCTATCCATGATGCAGACCTATGGTGGCAGGGCACATGAAGACAGGTGGCAAGGGGCAAACAAGATTTGCATGTGTTGCGCAGCAGGTGAGCATACAATTGCATCAGAGATCCAGGAATTTGGCGCAAACTGTTTGACGCTATAGCAGTTCTGTAGTTATGCATGTGAGATCTCTGGGCAGCCGGGTATAATACTTGGCTTCTCATTAAATTGACGCCGAAAGGCGTAGTCTTTTCTTTTCTTTTCTATGCATGTGAGATCTGGGACCTGCAGGCAGAGCAAGCAGCCCAGAAGGCTGAGTTCATGCTTGTCAAATTTGCACAACTTGCTCAAAGCCTCAAAGCATGTCTTGTTAGCCTGTGTTGCTGTCACGGGGTCATGCCTTGGGCCACTTCTTGAAACAGCATCCTCACATTTTATACATACAAATTTGCATCTGCTTGTTGCACAATGTCACAGGCACTGTATGGCACAGTGTAATGCCTTGCTACAGCCATGCCAGCCACATTGGCAGCAACGCTGACAGCAACAGCAAGCAGCGTCAGCAGCCGTGACAGAAAGGGCACCAACAGTAGTGTCAGAAGCAGCAACAGTCAACAGCGCAGGGTAGCAGTGTGTACATGACAGTGCATAACTATTTGCAGCCTTTTTTGTCCTCAGCTGAGGGCAATATCAACCAGCAATGAGCTGGTGATGAATGTCTGATTGCCTCCTTTGTCATGTTCAACCTGTTGGTTTTGCCCAGTCTTTGTGTTGAGTGCAGGCATGCACATCTTGCGATGCATGTACAGCCTGTACATGTCACATTAGGTCCTCTTTGGCTCATGCTGCCTTGTTGCTGAATGAATTTGCTAGCTGGGCTAGATGCAGATGATGTGAGTGTAAATGGAAGCTGTGCATTGCAATGAATATGCAATTGCTCGCTACTGGGACTTGCTACTTTTGCCCTGGGCGTTTTTGGGGTTGCATCCAATGCAGTGCAACCTTACTGTGCTGGTCAAGTTGTAGGTAACTTCACACTTTTTGTGCACAGACCAAGACCTCAGGCAACTACAAACAGCCACCAAAAGAAGCTCAAGCATGCCGGCCATGAGCCTGTCTGCCTTGAGCCTGAATCATTGGACAAGCATCTGCCTGTGCCTGGCTCTCTGAAAGAGCCCTGATACCTATTCTGAGGGCTCTTCACTCAGCTGGTATAGGTACAGTTACTGACACAAGCTCCAATCTTGGCTCTACATGCGTCATGCTTGCGCTTGTGGCTGTCCGTCAAAACTGCCTTGACCTAACAGTCAGCAGCAGACGCTACGGATATTGCTTAGCAGCTTCCAAAGTCAGTGGTTACACTTACCACAACTGTACACATAGTCTCTGATTGCATTTCAATGCATCAATCAGCCCAACGTAACCCTGCATGACTGATTTCTGTGCCACGATATCTCCATGGTCTAGGCATATTATCAGGCTCTGCAGATCAGTGCACGCTTGGGAATGTGCACCTGAGATCCAATCTAGCAAGGAAATCTTACAGACTGCTTTCAATGCTTCTGTCTGGCAGGTTACCCTTGTCATCTGTGTGGTAGAAGCAGATACTCCACTGCCATGACAGGCTGGTCAAGCGCTCAGCAGATCCACAAAGTGAAGACAGGCTACTGGTGCAAGCGTTCAGAAGCAGCATTTTGTACAGCACACACCGACTGAGCAACAGCTGGTGCTATAATGTGCCGGCTTGGGAAGCAGCCAGTGGATCAGCAGGAGATAGCAAAGCTTGGTCAGAAATCGGATGCCAGTAAGCTCTTCCTCATGTGTTGGATCTCAGATACACATCTCCAACCTTAAGGATGCACTGCTTTGCAAGTAAGCATGTGGCCCCTTGCAGCTGACGCAACAGAAGAGGACACCAGCACCATTCAAGACTCACAGAAGCCTGAAGATGGATTATGACTCCTGGCAGTGTCAAGTCACCAAAAACCACTGACAAGTTCTAGACTTCGGCAACACGGCCTAGTGATGAAGCTTGGAAGGCAATTGCAAGTTTCCAGCTGGCTGTTGCTGATATGACTTATTGCTGCAACGTTGCACGACTGGTGAGGGTGAAGCTGCAGGTCAACTCTACTCTACATTGCAATGATGTAACGTCACGGCTGGCGTTATCATGGATTGCCAGCTCATCACTTGAGTGCTGGGTCACGCTTGGTAAAAGGGGGCGCTGCAGCACTCAAAGGCACGCAAGCTTACCACTCGTGTACTTTCTACACGACATTCTTGGATGAATACTCTGAACTACAGTGCTACAGGCTTGTAGACTGTTGGAATTTCCTTTTGCTCGTTCAAGACCTATGAACGATGGCTATCTCTATGTTTCTACAAGTCTCTCGTACAATGATGTGAAAAGTAACAATATTGAAAAGTGTTAATATTAAATTTTATTGTTCAGTCGTATTTTTGCAAACTGAAGTCGTTTTGCAATTGCGCCTTTCATTGTTTGCGTGAGTGAACCTGAGTGCAATGACCTCAAGTAAAGACCAGTGACAAGTACATGGACACATGGCTGCTTGGTCGCTGCGTAGTCTTTGTAAGTTTGTAAAATTCGATCATGGCAGGCGAGCTGAAGCTGAGCGTCACTTGCTCCTGGAACCTACTACTGCAGGCCAGCCATCCAAATATCTACTCATCCAATGTCACCCAGGACAGACGGGCACGCAACCTTGTCATGTGGTCATTGACGATCAGTCAACCAGGCGGGAAAAAG